>ERZ827181.94-NODE-94-length-122390-cov-12.998537_pt1 | contig 122390 bp, 128 predicted proteins | sample MGYA00519778_ERZ827181 | MGnify/ENA primary metagenome ERZ827181 (study PRJEB31778, sample SAMEA3449273) | human gut metagenome | biome: human gut; feature: human-associated habitat; material: faeces | place: United Kingdom | collected 2010/2012 ...
TTAATGTAAAATTTCATTACATTCTCATAATCTGACACGAAATGTAGAATGATATAGGGTGATATGAGAATGAACCAAGATGAAAGAAGGTTTGACTTTCACGGCCTCGGGGCGGCTCTCAAAAGAGCCAGAGAAGAAAAGGGCTGGACACAAGCCTATGTTGCGGAATTAGTAGACCGTGACTCCCGTACCATTATGAATATTGAGAACAAAGGTCAGTATCCCAGCTTCGACCTTTTTGTTAAACTCATTACCATGTTTGACGTTTCAGTTGACCAGTTTATTCATGCGGACGGAGGGGCAAGGTCAAGCTCTTGCAGAAAGCACATTGATGTACTTCTAAACTCCATGAATGAAAAAGAGCTTGTCGTGATAGAAGCCACAGCCGAGGGCATTAAGAAAGCCAGAGAAACGGAGGTTCCAGAATAAGGGCCTCTGTTTTTTTGCGCCATTTTAGGGGCTGCCGCTAAGTGGCAAGCAATGCCTCTGTGGCCACAAGTGGCACAAAGGCGGCTTGTTGGGGCTCGCCCCAAACCCGTATCTTCGGGCCAACATGGCCCGAAGTGTCAGCGTCGCTTTGCTCCTTATTTTCATAACCTTAACGCTCCTTTTCCTGCTTTCTTCCCGGCTCGGTGTAGCCCATCAAAGTGTCAATGTTCGCCTTGATCGTGACGATCTCCTGCATATCCCGTCGTGCCTTCTGGTATTCTCCATAGAGCTGTTTTTTCTTTGCTGTGAGCTTGCGGCCTTCCTCCTTCAGCACATCCATTTTAGGGAGCTTCGCCCCGCCCAGCAGAGAGCGCATTTCCGCTTGTGCAGCCCGGTACAGTTCAAGGTCGGCCTCATGCTCCGCAAGGAATTTCCGGCTGTACTTCGTCGCCTTATACTGCTCAAAGACTGGGCGGGTTTTGGCATACTGAACCGTTGCGGCCTTTAGCCCGGCATTGGTTTTCATGGCCTGTTCCGTCTGCTTGATCTGCTCGGAAATGGCATGGAAACGGTCTGCCGCCTCGGTGGCTTTCTTCGCCAACTGCTCATAATCGGTCAGGTTATTGTCCTGTATATAGGCAAGAGCGGCGGCCATCTGCTTAATGTTAAATACCTTCGCCCAGCGTTCATATCCCGGCCCCTTACCGGCAGCCAGCTTTGCTTGAATATCCACCGCCAGACTGATTTTCCGCTCCGAGCGCCCGGGGCGTTTTTCTTTGCCCTCAATGGCGGACAGAACATCTTGCAAGTCGTAGCCGTCCCCCAGCGTGGAGGCACGCAGACGGGTGAAGCGTTCCTGTCCCTGCCCGGTCAGCCGGAAGCTGATACCGCCGCCCCGAACCGTCTTGACCTCATACCCGGCCCGCTTCATCAAATTGAGAAATTCGTCCAGATCAGCGGGGCGTTCCGCCAGCGCAGTATCAATAGCAAGGCGCAGTCGGTCCTGATAGGAAAGCGGCCCTTTCCGGTCTTTCTGCCACTCCCCATAGTTCCGATACTTGCCCTTGCTCCGGGGCTTCGGGTTCTCCACGATGGACAGCCCGTTTTCAAGGCACAGCCTGTCAGAGAGCCGCCGAAGGGCGAAGCTGGAGCCCCAAAAATTTCGGAATTTCCGGGTGCAGTCAAGGGTGGTGGAGTTGTAATAAATGTGACAATGGATGTGCTGCTTATCGGTGTGCGTGGTAACGATAAAAGCGTGCCGCCCCTTTGTCCAGCGCATAGCCAGCTCATAGCCGATACGGTTCGCCTCCTTCGGGGTGATCTCGCCCGGATAGAAGGATTGTCGTATCTGATAGCACAGCACATTATTTTCTTTCTTCTGTTCCCGGCCCGTCATAGCGGCATAGCTGGCCTTTGCCAAAAGGAACTCGTCCGCCACGGTGGCCGGATCACATTCATAAGCGGAGATATACTTTCCGCTTTCTGTTTTCTCCGGGTCCTTGCCATAGTCCAGACAATCCCGGATAGCCTCAGCAATCGTTTCGCCTTCGCCCGCATGGCGCTGTAACAAAGTTGTGGTAGCCAAAAATCATTCCTCCTTTCCATGAGAAAGGGGCGGCCCATTCAGACCGCCCCGACTTCGGGCCAGTATGGCCCGAGGCTGCTTAACTTGCCAGAAACCGGTACAGAGCGGATTTGCCTCCGTCCAGCGCCCAAAGAAGGGAGCCCGCCGCCGCTTGCAGTCCATACGGCGAAAGAAGGAAGGCAAGAAACAGAAATACAATCCCGCCTATGGGCGTCGGCGTGAAAAAGAGAGCGACACCCAGCACCGCCAGGATCACAGAGGCAATCGTCAGCAGGACGGCACAAATATCAAACAGGAACACCAGCAGAGCCGCCAGAAGGGACAACGCTAAAGCAAAGGGAGCAACCAATATTTTCAGCAGTATCTTCATCTTCAAAACCTCCTTTATCTATCCTTCCTACCTCTATTTTATCATGCCTGCCCGGGGACATAAATGTTGCGAAAGATTAGTAAATCCTGTCCTAAAACTTCGGGTCATGCTGGCCCGAAGCTTGATGGTTTTATCTAAAAAGTTATGATATAATGAAATCAATATTTTGGTTAGACGAGGTGATGAACATGGGGAACAGCAGAGACGACTTTACTTCAGCAACAAAGGAATTACTGGCAAATCGGGTTGGTAGAAGATGTAGTAATCCTGCTTGCCGAAAGTTGACTTGTGGGGCAAATACTAATCCTGAAAAAGTTACAAATATAGGGGTAGCAGCTCATATCTGTGCAGCGGCTCAAGGCGGTCCACGCTATGACGCTTCTATGACACCCGAGGAAAGAAAGTCGTTTGAAAATGGAATTTGGTTATGCCAGTCTTGTTCTAAATTGATTGATACGGATATTACTCGTTATCCTAAAGAACTGCTACAAAGTTGGAAGCAGCTTGCAGAACAGACAGCAATTTTGGAAGTCGAAACTACTTCTTCCACACCTGCCTTTGAAAAAGATAAAGAGCTTGTCCAATTTTATTTGGAGTGCTTTGATCGTCCAGCCTTTCAAGATGACATTTATCAAGAAGGTCGAATGGAGGATTTTGATAAAGCGATTGAAGATACGCTAATTGCCTTGAATACAGGGGTACTAAGAACTCGTGATGGCTCCATATTAAAACAGGCTGATGGAAAATCTTCTGTCCAAAACTCTTTATGGAGAGAAAAACTCTATACTATCACTGATATGCTAACAGCAATTCGCAGACGATTGAAAATAGCCAAAAAGGAAAACGCCTATTCGACATATGGCACAGGCGAAGATGTCGCTTATTGTTTCTATGATCGTGAGCTTGCTGAATGGCTTAATTCTACACGAGAAGAAATACTAAAAATTCTATCGTCTATTTGTAAAGAGGCTGGACTTCGGGAATTACATTTTCGGAAACATAGATATAGATGGTAAAAAGAACAAGGCGGCAGGTCCCAACATCGGAACCTGCCGCCCTCGTCTTACTTTGCCACCAGCTCGGAAAGCTCCCGCAGCACCTTTGACACCTCGCCCCACAGCTTTTCATAGTCCCGCTTCAATCCGTCGATTTCCTCCGGGTACACGCCATAGGTATGTGCGTGTATGGCAACCTGATTGAGATTGTTAGAACAGCGCCGTTGCAGAGAGATCAGCTCTTTTACGGGCGCAAGGTCGATGTGCAGGATATACCCATTCAGAGCCATTTTCCGTACATAAGCCCCGGCGTTGGAAATGCCCGCCTCGGCCATCCGTTCATGGATGGCTGCCAGCTCGTCCGGCGTTACCATGACGTGCAGATGGACATTCCGCTTGCGGTTCTCCATCAGCGTTCCAGCTCCCGGCCTTTCCGGCGCTCTTTGGGTTCCTTTACCTTATCAAGCGGTTTTGCGTCCAGCTCCGGGGGCGTGGGTGGGATGGGCGTGTTGTTGGGTACGCCGTCGATCATGTTGCAGTTCTGCTCTGTGGAGAGCTCGGCGGTTTTCAGATAGTTGTCTTTTTCGTGCATGGCGATCCTCCTTTATCGTTCCTCATGGTTTTTATGGCTCCGCTTCTGGCCGGGCTCCTTCGGGGGTTCCTGCCCTCTGGTTCCTTCTTTGAGCCGGGCGGTAATGGATGGGCGCACCCGGTCAGGATTGCCCGGTGCTGGTTTCAGTTCATAATCCTCCATCTGCTTTTCGGTCAGCGGCTTTGCGTAGGTCAGTTCGCCCCATGCCATCAGCCTGCCGTCTGCCACAGGACGCCGCCTGTCGTCATCGTAGTTGACGATGGAAAGAGGCTGGTTATCCGGCGGCTTCGGGTAAGTTCCTATGTCCACGGGCCGCTGGGTGGAATAATAGCGGTAAACGCCCTCCGGTCCCAGCTCGGTATGCTTGACCGCCGCATGGTAAAGCTGCTGATAGTCGTCCACCCGGCGGTCAAAGTCCCTCTGCGCCCACGCCTGACTGGTTCCATAGCGGCCCCAGTAGTAATCCCGATGGCCGTTTTCCCCCTCGGTAAACTGCCAGGTCACAAAGGGGCTCGGCGCTCCCGGATTATGCCCCAGCGCAAAGCCGTGTCCGGTTTCAAAGGTGGCAGCTTTCAAAATCACATATCCTTGTACTGTCTCCAAGAGATCCCTCCTTTCTGTGCCTCGGGCCAACATGACCCGAAGTGCTGGATGTTACGAAATAAGAGGGCAGACCGGGGAGGAATGTAATAAGATATTCCCACCCCGGAAACACCCTCAAAAAAGCCCGGAATGTCAAGCCTTTGGAGGCGGCAAATCGTAACAGCCGCCCGGCCTTTTCTCCCGCATTTTCCTCATGCGTTCCCGGCTTTTCCGGCGGTTCCCTTCGGCCTTGCAGGCGTCGGAGCAGTAGGCTTGACGCCCCTCGGGCAAAAACGCCTTTCCGCAGACCGCACAGGCCCGCAGCTCCGGGGAGATGCCTTCCGTTGTCAGCGCCGCTTGAAGCTCCGGGTTAAGGGGCAGGACAGCCTCACGGAAGTAACGGCAGTACGCCCCTGTCCAGCACTTGTGCAGCATATAACAGGCACAGTCCAGAGGAAGGCACAGGCCGCTTTCCCTGTCATAGTTGGCACACATCCCCGTGACCAGAGAACGGATTTTCTTCTTCTCGTCACGGGTCAGCTCCCGGGCGTCCATTTAAGACTTCGGGCCACGATGGCCCGAAGGGCGGGGCTCCACGATCAGCGCCCGGAACTTCTTCCGGCACTGTTTTTTCTTTCCTTTGCACTCCTTGTAATAACGGCATCCCTTACAAGGGTCGTCATTGTCCCAGCCGGGGTGCGGTACTTCCTTCATCATTCGTTCAAAAGGGCTGCTTGTAAAATTCATTCTCATTCCTCCGTATCTTCCTCCCACGGCGGGGTATCTTCGTCCTCGGGTTCCTCTGCGATCTCCTCCAGCTCCCCGTCCTCATATTCGCAGTAATCATCCTCCAAATCCGGGGCCTCATGCTTCGGCTTGTAAATCTTGAAATAGTAACCAATCCCACCGCCGGCCAGCACCACCGCACCGATCAGGAGCAGAGAGAGAAGGGGGCTGTCCTTTTTCTCCGGCTCGGGTTCCGGTACTTCCTCCACCGGTTCGGTGGGCTTTGGCTCTGGCTCCGGGGTCACTTCTTTGGGCGGTTCCTTACCCTGTTCGGCAAGAGGCAGAAGGTCGTCTGTGGTAACGGTATTGAGGAAATAGACGTTCTCGCTGGTTTTCTGTTTGTCGATCACCAGATAAAACACGCTCTCGTCTGCTGTGGTGATGGTGTAGAACTCCTTTCCATCCTCGTCGGTGGCGTTGTCCACCACGGTTCCCGTCCCGTCCGGGGTAAAGGGGTTCTGGGTTTCCGGCTCTGCTTCGGTTTCTGCCGGGGCGGGAGCTGTCTCCGGCTGCGGCTCGCTGCTCTGTGCATAGGCCGGGACCGTAAAGATCAGGCAACACAAAAGGCTGGCAGCCATCGCCGCCAGCCTGCGAAATTTAGTTTTCTTCATGGGCTGTGTCCTCCTTTTCGGGTGCCTCCGGCTTCGGGTCAGTATGGCCCGAAGCGGTAAGGCTGTTTTTGGGGTCATTCAGAAAAGCCATAAGCTGGGCGGGCGTCAGTTTGAGGGAGCGCACCGCCTGCACGATCTGGCTGTTTTCTTCCTCCTGTTTCTGCTTTTCCAGCTCCCGGATTTTGGCCTGCCACTCGGCAGCCTTCTCCCGGGCTTTTTCCAGTTCCTTATCGAGCTTGTCGATCTTGTTCATGCAAGGACTCCTTTCCTCTGGCTCACAAACGCCCGAAGGCATAGAAATGTGTCTGCCAGTAGCTTGAATTGATGTTTGCGTATTGGATGGGCGAACCACAATGGAGCATCATCCCGTCGCCCACATAAATCCCCACATGGGACACAGGGCCGGGGCTGTCATAGGTTCCCGTGAAAAAGATAATGTCGCCGGGCTTTGCCTCGGAGGGGGAAATGATAGCGCACTGGTTGTAAATGCCCTGCGCCGTGGTACGGGGCAGGTTGTGGACGCCGCTGGCCGTGTACACCCAGCAGACAAAGCCCGAACAGTCAAAGGAGGTGGACGGGCTGGAGCCGCCCCACACATAGGGCCAGCCGATGTACTTTGTGGCTTCTTCCATGAGCGCCGCAAAAGCCGGGTCATCCAGCGCCTCGCCGGGTATCTCATAGCTGGGGCCGGTATCTTCGCCGCCGTTGTAAATCCCTTCCCACAGATAGGGTTTGTTGCCTTTGAGCTGCTGCATAACGGTGTAGATTTCCCGCTGCTGTTCGTTAAGCCTCGGCAGGATCACGGCGGGCAGCGTCTTGTTTGTGAGGGTCACATTGAGAATGTAATACTCATAGGGGACTTCCTCGGTGGTGGTTTCCCCGGTCTCCGGGTCGGTGCTGGTTTCGGTGCGGTAGCGTATCTCGACTTCCTCCGTCAAGGTCAGCTCATACTGTGCCTCGAAAATCTCCCGCAGTTCGTCCTGCACCTGTTCCCGGAAATACACATGGTACTTTGCCGAGAGATAGGACGCCAGCTCATAGGGGTTATGGCCGATCTCGTCCACGGAATAGCGGTACTCGTCATAGCCGGGATGGGTGCTTTCGATGTTCGCTACCGTCTGCGCCAGCTCGTTTTCCAGTGCCGTGTAGTCCTCGTCCACGCCCAGCAGGTCCGTATCCTCCGAGGCGTAGGAGGTGCCGGATAACGCATTGGCAAGGCCGCTGCCAAGCGTGGGAAAGATGGAGCTTACCGCCGACACAAGAAAACAGAGCAGCAACAGCAGGAGCAGGACCAGCACCGCCACGGGATGACGGGTCACAAACTGCGCCGCCCGACGGGTCGCAGTTCCCGAAGCGGCAGCGGTTTTCTTTGCGGCCTTTGCGCCCTGTTTTGCAGCCGCCTTTGCTTCTTTGGAATACCGGCGTTTCAGTTTCCATTTCTGCTGCACACGGGAAAGCGGATTGCTGGCAAGTTCCGGGTGCTCGGAGGCCATCTTCTGAAAATCCACATTGGCCCGGGCTTTTATGTCCTTCCGTTCCCACTTTGCCACCTTCCGGGCCGGGTGTTCCTGCCAGCGGCGTTTGGCATACCGGGTCAGTTTCCGGGCTCCGGCCTCTGCGGCCAGCTCGGATTTATGGGCTCCTTCCACACCCACATTTTCATGCTCGACCTCGTGTATCTTGTTGTGGACATAGAACCATGCTTCTGTACGGGCTCCCCGGACTGCCTTTTTTGCAAGCCCCGGCGGCTTCTTCGCTGCCCGTTTTGCCTCGGTCTTGTCCAGTTTCTCCCGGGCCTTTCCCAGCTTTTCCCCGGCGTGTTCCGCTTTTGCCTGTGCTTTCTGGTACTTGTCCTTTTTGCTCCCGGCCTTCTCGGCGGAGCCCTCCGGCTCCTGTGCCTTGCCGGTATCCTGCGGCCCGCCCGCTTCATCTTCCTGCCTCATGCGGTCAGAGGGACGGCTTTTCCGGCTGTCCTCTTGAAACTTGCCGCTTTTGGACTTCGGGCCATCATGGCCCGAAGGACTGTCCTGCCCGGTATCCTCGTCCTCAAACCGCAGGCGTCGGGATGGTGCGGGGGAAGGTCCTTCCCGTTCAGCCGGTCCGGGGCGATTGCCCCCGGTATCCTCCGTCGGCCCCGGCCTTTGAAAATTCCGTTTGTCCGGTTTCTTTCCGATGATGTATCCCTCCTTTCCAAACCTCGGGCCATCATGGCCCGAAGTGTGTTATGCCCGGTTCATTTCCTGTTTTTTGTCCTCCGGGCGGGTGGTCATAATGGCGTACAGCTCTGTGTTCTGCGGGAAGCGGTCAACAAACGGGATGGTGGTATTCCCGAAGAACAGCAGCCCTTCGCCGGAATTGGTATGGGTCACATAGGAAAGCTGGTGGGGGCTGATCCCAAGCTGTTTGGCTAAAATCTGCCGGTCCCCCTGTGCCTGCGAGAGCAGCACAAGGAAGTCCGAGTTTTCAAAGATGTTCTCGATCTCCGGGCTTGCCAGAAAATCCTTCACGTTCTGCGTTAAAGCACTGGGAACGCACCCTTTTTTTCGCAGCATTTTCCAGATCGCCACACAATAGCTTGCCGTCAGACGGTCACGGAGCAGCACATGAAATTCGTCGAAGTAGCACCATGTAGCGATACCGCGCAGGAAATTCATGGACACCTGCGAGTTTACCAAGTCCTGCATAATGAGCATGGCAATCGTCCGAAGCCCGGCCCCCAGCTTTTTTAAGTCAAGGCATACCAGACGGCGGTTTAAGTCCACATTGGTTTCATGGTTGAACACGTTAAGGGAACCCGACACATAGATTTCAAGGGCAGTTGCCAGCCGTACCGCCTCGCCCTCCGGCTGGGAACAGAGCAGGTCATACAGGGTTTGGAGGGTCGGCATTTTGCTTGTTTCCGGGTCCTGCAAGTGTTCCCGGTACATCTGGCGTACACAGCGGTCAATGACGGTCCGCTCCACCGGCTGCAAGCCATCCTTGCCGCCGACGATCAGCTCCATCAGCGACAGGATAAAGTCGGCTTTCAGCGCCATCGGGTTTTCCTCGTCGAAGCTCAAATCAATGTCCATCGGGTTGATGTGGTGGGGGCTGTCCGGGGCGATCTCGATGACCTGTCCGCCCAGCCGCTTGATAAGGGGCGAGTATTCGCCCATCGGGTCCACCACAATGATCCGGTCACGGGTGGCAAGGAACACGTTCACAAGCTCCCGCTTTGCGGCAAAGGATTTGCCGGAGCCCGGCACGCCGAGGAACAGGCCGTTGGGGTTTTTGAGCTTTTTCCGGTTTGCCATGATGACGTTATGGGAAAGTGCGTTGAGCCCGTAATAGACGGCTTCGCCATCCATGCGGAGCTCCTGCGTCATAAAGGGAACGAAAATGGCCGTGGAGCTGGTCGTCATGCCGCGCTTGATCTCAATGCCGTTATGGCCCAGCGGAAGGCTGGAAAGAAAACCGTCCTCCTGCTGGAAGTCCAGCCGCTTCAAGGTGCAGTTGTATTTCTGGACGATACCCGACACCGTGAACAGGTCATTGTCCAGCTCCCGGCGGGTCGGGGCCATGTTTACCACAAGGAAGGTCAGAAGGAACATTCTTTCATTCCGGCTCTGTAAATCTTCCAGAAGGGTCTTTGCGTCGTTGCTGTACGTTACAAGGTCGGGCGGAAGTATGTCCATGTCGTACCCTGACCGAGCTGCCTTCTTTTGTTCCTCCACCTTCATCTTGTCAATGTCGGAGACTTTGGCCTTGATAGATTTCACGGCGGCGGCCTGATCGACGGTTTGGATATGGAGAGTGATGGTCATTTCCGCGTCCATTTCCAAAAGCTCCGCCAGCAGCTTGTCCGAGAGCTCCGAGGCCAAAATCTGCAAGTAGGAGGCAGCGCCCCAAGTCATCCCCACCCGGAACAGACGGCTGAAACGAAAATCGAAACTGTCCGGGGCGATAAAGTCTTTGGTGGAAAGCCCGGTTTTGGGGATCATATCCCATGAAAACCGGAAGGGGGAGCCGCTGCCGGGGTGAAGCTGCCCGTGAAGAAGCTCCAGCCGTTCCAGCCCCGAAAGGGAGCGGCACTTGACGCCCAGCTTTTTGAAGTTCCCGCAAATGTCCGCCTCTACACGTTCCAGCCTTGCCCTGGCGGTGGAAAGGTCGTCCACGTTCACGCCGAAGGTCAGGAGCTTTGTGCGGACAATGCCGTTGTTGCTTTTGGCGATCTGGTTTTCCAGCATTTCCACATACTCACACCGGACGCTGTTGTAATCGTCATCCTGCATGGGGATGTTCACGCTGTACCGGCTGCCCGGGCGGCTTCGGTGGTTGAGGAAGGAAAGCTGGAACGGAAGGCTGCTGTCAAAGTAGTTGAGGCAGGCGCTCCACCCGTCAAAGATGGCTGCCTGATCTTCGGACTGTGCGAGCTGGTAGTTGATGTCCTCGTATTCAATGGTTTTGGTGTAATAGCGGTCCGCTACCCGGCACACCCCGTCCCGGTACATTTCCCGGTAAGGGAGGGTCTGCTGGGCGGTGGTGGGAATGTTCTTTCCTTTCGTGAACAGGCCGGTAAGGCCCTGCTTTTCAGGCTTTCTGCCTGCGGGCTTTCCGGCCCTTCTGCTGTTTCGCAATCGGCTGCGCCTCCTTTCTGGCGCTAAGCAGCGCATAGAAGTTTTCGGTTTTGTAAGGCCGCACACGGGGATAGAGGAACCGGGTGCGGATGATGTTTTTCAGCACTTTTTCCAGCGGAAGGCCATCCCGTTCATACATAGCCAGAAAGAAGAACGGGAGCATGAGGCCGATCATCAGGAACATGGCGGCGCTGTTCCCGATACTGCCACGGGAAAACAGGTAGGCCGGGAGGCCCACCGCCGCCGCGCTGGAAAAACAAACAAGCTGGCGCTTCGTTAGGTTGAAGGCCAGCTTTGTCTTGATTTTGGAAAGGTCTTTTGGTACTGGCACATAGGCCATTTTGGTACACCTCCTTTATTGCTTCGGGCCAGCATGACCCGAGGTTATCTTGCGGCCTCTTTGGCCGGGGCTGTGCTGCGGGCAGCTTCGGCGGCCTCTCGTCCGCTCTGCCTTGCCCGCCAGTATTCGGGGTGATACTGCCGGATGGACTGATTGAGTTTTTCTTCAAACTGTCCTTTGTCCTTAATGCGGTCAGGGATTTTCCACAGCTTTTTGTCCAGCAGCTCCCGGAGCACTACGCTTTCCTGTGCGTCCTCCTCATAGCAGATATAGCCCTTGTCCTTGAAGCCGCATTTTTTGGCCGCTGGGGAGAGAACGGCGGCTACCTCGTTTGCCACCATCGTTCCGCCGTGGCTGGCGGTAGATACCAGAAACACCCCCGGACAGAGGGTTTCACAATTCTGCACCTCGCCCCACGGGGAGCTTTTCGGCGCATGGAACATTCCGCCCGTCCGGCTCCGGTCCGCCTGCATGAGCGCCGCCTTTTCCAAGATGGCTTTCAGTTCCGGGGAAAAATAGGCATATTCCCGAAGGACACGGGCGGCCTCCCCGCCGCAGGCGTTCATCAACAGGGTATAGGCGTCGCTGTCCGCTTTGGTACAGCGGCCCAGCAGTTTTCCGTCGTAATAGCAGGCCGCGTCATAGCCCGTCCGTTTGCGTGGCATGGTTTCCGCCTCCTTTCTGCTTCGTGCCAGCATGGCCCGAGGTCAACGCTCTGCACTGCGGCTGGGCTTTTCCTTCGGAGGCCGCTCTGCCTTTGCCTGTTCGGCAGCCGCTTTTCCGGCTTTGAGCTGGTCGCTGATGGACGCACGCCCCACAGAGCCGCGCTCCGCCATCTGTTCCAGCTTTGCCTCATAGGCTTGCAGAACAGCGGTGTTGAGCTGTTCCCGGAACTCCTTTGTGACAGGGTAGGCCATATCCCGGTAGCCGCCTTTGCCGTCTGGCTGGCTGGGCATCCCAAGAAAGAGCCCCTTGCTGCCCTGTACGATTTTCAGATTTTCCACCACAAAGCAGTCATTGAATTTCACGCTGGCAAAGCCCATCAGATTTTTCACAGGTTCGATGACCCGCACGCTTACATCCAGCTTCAACGGTGCGGCCGGGGTGGTGTTTGCAACCTTTTCCTGCATGGTTTCCTCCTTTCCGGCGGGAACAAGGTTCCCGTCCTTGTAGTCATAGCCTTCCGCCCGGAGTGCCGCCAGCGTGTCCGCCGATACGCACCCGGACAGTTTCAGATCGGTTTCCACCATAAAGCGCATGGTGTCTGCTTTAGAAAATTCTTCGGGGAGCTTTCCATAGAAAGCCGGGTGCGGCTGTCCGTCCGCACCCTGTTTGTAACGCCGAGGCATACCGCCTCCTTTCCGCTTCGGGTCAGCATGGCCCGAAGTCTCTTAATGGCAGCCGAAGATGGATTTTGCAAGACTGCCTGTTTTGAATAAGGTAAAACACAGCAGCACCGTATATCCCACGCAGCCCCAGATCGCCCCGATGGGGTCGCCGTCGGTGGCGATACTCTGGATCAGCACCGCATAGATGGCGACACAGACTAAGATCAATAGACCTTGAAAGCCCACCGCAAAGAGGGAGCGGAAATAGTTCTGCCCCATGTGTCCGGTTTCCCTGTTGGGGACTGTGGCAAACGGGATAGGCGCTAAACTTGTGAGTAAATAAATTTCAATCATACGGCCATATACGATGACGAAAATCACGATGTTTAAGGCAATCATGGTAAGCTGGATCAGGAAGGACTGGAGCCAGAGTCCGAACAGAGGGCCTAACTCCATCGCCTCAAGCTCTGTCCGCAGACTGTCCAGCACATCCGGCGTGATCTCTGTCCCGTTCTGGATAATGCCCGCTGACTGCTGTATCACATGCTGGCTCACATCAAAGACCGCCAGCACGATATTGAAGGTATTCGTCAGGATCATCACAGCCACAAAGGTTTTGAACACCCACTTAAAAAACATCCATGTGTCAACTTCATGGAGGTTGTTGCGTTCTATGAGCATCTGTATCAGTTCATAGGTCATAACAAAAGTGAGGATGACCCCGGCGATTGGCAGAATGGCAGTTTCGGAGATCTGTCGTATCATGGAAAAGACCCCGGCGTTCCAGTCCGCCGGGGTCGTGCCTACCTGTGTGGCGATCTCGCCAACGCTCTGATTGACGTTATCGAAAAGGCCATCCAGATTTCCCATGATACCATCGACGAGCAGACCTTTCAGCCATTCAACGATTGCGTCGATGATAAAGTCCATACATCAGCTCCTTTTCTGGAAAAGGGACAACGGGTGACACTTAGCTGAACAGGCCGGACAGCAGAGGGATAAGCTGAAGGCCGATCAGAACGACACCGCCGCCCGCCATGAGCTGCTTAATGCCCTGTGATTTTGCCGCAGGGTTATCCGACCCGTAACCTTCCAGAAGGTTGATGACGCCCCATACCGCCAGACCAGCGCCAAGAGCCATGACCAGAATTTTAAGAATGTCGATTGCCTGATTGAAAAATTCCATATACGTTCCTCCATTTTGTTTGTTTGATGGTTTTGGGTACAAAAAAAGCCGCCCACATCGGCGGCGCTTCGGGTCATCATGGCCCGAAGTTACACAAACTCGTCGCTGTCCAGATCATCGAAATTCAACAGGTCAGCTTCTTCGTCCGTGTCGGAGCCGTCCACTTCGTACACCGTGTATTCGTCCTCCGGCTTTAGTCTCAATGGCCGGTGGCGGAACAGGCTTTCCAAGCGGAAGGCGTTTTTCTTTTTATCAAATTCGGCTGTGTACTTGTAATTCGGGTGCTTTTTCAAGTCATACTTCGGGGACAGGAAAGGCGGGAGCCCCCGAAGCTGCAAGATACATTTATCTCCGGGCATGGTGGTGATCTCGCTGGTGGTCATCAGCTCCCGGCCAAGCCGCTGCATATTCTGGCTGTAACTTTCAGACTGTCCACGGCTGCGACCCTCGGTCTGCATGGAAATGGTGGCCTTGCCCAGCCAGTTTTCCGAAATATCCTTTAGGGTGGAAGCCTCCCGGCCTCCGAGGAACACGATACTGTCCATGTTTCCCATGATGGTTTCGGAATGGTCTTTGTACAATGCCTTGCACTGGCTCATAGCCTGATAAAAGAGCGTCAGGCTGATCTCCCGGGAACGAATGACGGCCACAATCTTTTCCAGCCCCGGCACCTGCCCGGTGTTGGCAGCCTCGTCCCACAGCACCCGCACATGGTAGGGCAGACGCCCGCCATAGGTGTTGTCAGCCCGTTCACACAGAAGGTTGAACATCTGCGAAAAAGCGAGGGCAACCAAAAAGTTGTAGGTGGTGTCCGTGTCGCTGATAAGAAAGAACAGCGCTGATTTTTCATCCCCCAGCTTATCCAGCTCCAGTTCGTCATAAGACATGATCTCCCGAAGTTGGGGAATATCAAAGGGAGCCAGTCTTGCACCGCAGGAAATCAAAATGCTTTTGGCTGTCTTGCCGCTGGCGAGCTTGTATTTCTTATACTGCCTCACGGCGAAGTGCTGGGGGCTGCGGCGTTCCAGCCCGTCAAACATATAGTCCACCGCGTTTTTGAAGGTTTCGTCATCCTCCCGGACTTCCATGCTGTTTATCATTTCCACCAGCGTATTCATGTTGCGTTCTTCCTCCGGCCCCTCAAAGACGATGTAGGCCACAAGGGCGCAGTACAAGAGGGTTTCGGCTTTGGTCCAGAACTCGTCGCCCTCCTTGCCATCGCCTTTGGTGTTGGCGATCAGGGCGGTAACGAATTTCAAAACATCGCTCTCCGTCTTGATATAGGCCAGCGGATTATAGTGCATGGATTTTGAAAAGTCGATACTGTTGAACACCCGCACCCTGTATTTCTCCCGTTGCAGAAACCGCCCGCACTGGTCGAGGGTGCCGCCCTTCGGGTCTACCACCACATACGAGGAATGGGCTTGAAGGAGCTGCGGGGTCAGCCAGAACCTTGTCTTTCCCGAGCCGGACGAGCCGATGACACAGGCGTTTAGGTTCCGGGCATTGGCAGGTATCTTCGGACGGGTGTTCATGGTAAGGAACTCCGTCCCGGTCAGAATGACATTGTTCTGAAATTTAGGGTCAACAAACGGCTTTATATCCTCCTTTGTTCCAAAGCGGGCGGTGCCGTACTCCGCATCCCGCCGGAATTTTTTCGCCTGCCTGATCTTTGACTGTATCAGCAGATACACCCCAGCCGCACCGGCAAGGCCCACCAGCAGGTCAATACCTCCCAGCCCCGGCCAGTAGGTTTCAAAGGCTTTGGGGAAGGTATCGAGCATCCCCATGAGCTTTGTCCCGAAGTCTGTGCCGGGGGCGATCCGGTAGGCCGTCCCGATTTTGGAGAAAAACCAGAACACAAAGAGGTACGGTAGGTTTGGGAGCACATATTTTCTAATCTTGTCACTCAACGTCCGTCCTTCACCGCCTCTCTGGTCCGCTGCTTTTCCTTTGCCTGTGTCCTGATCTGCTCCGTGAATTTCCGAAGCTGGCCGAGGATGGAAGCCTTGTCCTGCTCTTTGTTCAGCACCTTTGCGCTGTACTTCTGGAAGGCCGCCGTGATAGCGTCCGCCTGATTGGCTTTGAAAAACAGCAGGTAATGACCGGGGCTCACTTTATGGAAAGCGTAGTCCACATGGAACTCCTTCGCGATCCGGTCAAAATCCTTTGGAGCTCCCACATAGGGCATGGCACTTTTGCCGCCATAGTGGTTCATCAGCTTTTTCACGCTCTGGCGTCCCTGCGGGGTCAGCGCCTTCCGGTGGTGCTTTTGCAGCGCCCGAACCACCTTGCCAAGAGCGGCAGCCAGCACTTTTCCTGTGAGCTTCGTTGTCCTGATCGAAAGGGCAACCGTTTTTTGGTTTACTTCTTCCTGCATAAAACCTCCTTTCCGTCGGGGTTCCCGCTATCCGGGAGGCCCCCGTACAATCTCGGGGAACAGAAAACCTCGGGCCAATGTGGCCCGAGGCTTACCGCTCGGCATCTCTGCCGGACGGAGCTTTCTTTTCCGGCTCCGTCTGGACTTTTTCGCCCTGTTCCCGCATGGTCTGCAAGATAGAGGGCTTCTTTTGAAGCTGGGAGGGCTTTTCGCCGGACAGCGGCTTGATACATTCCAGACGGTCAGCCGCCCGGATGGCGTTGTCCGTGAGCTGCCTCTGCCATGCGCCCACGCTGGGAGCCCAACGAAAGCCGCTGCTTTTCAGCTCGGCCCGGGTGTCCGCGTCAGGCTTTCCGTCAAAGAACACCTGCAAGCGGTTGTCCTCCCGGTTCATTTCCACACGGCCCCCATCGAACTCCCAGCCGGAAAATTCCTGCTGTGCCTGTTTGGAAAGCTGTTCGATACGGGCCTTTACCCGGCGGATCTCCGCATTGTTGTTGGTTAGCTGGTAACTTTCAAAGGGCCTCGGGTCGCTTCGCCAACTTGACGCCATGCTTGCTTTCAGCTTTTCGATCTGGTCCGGCGACAGCAGCGCACAGCCGTCCAGCTTGCCATGCTTGCGGTAATAGGCGTTGACCTCCTTCATAATGAGCTGGGAGCGTTCCAGCCCGTCCAGCTTCTTCTGGAGCTTTTCAATCGCTGCCGGGTCATCGGCGCTGATCCCGCCCATGCCGGTGCTGCGTATCTTATCCAGCAGCCCTTGAATATACCGCCATTCCTCCATGTTGCTGTCCCGGGCCCGGTTCTGTTTTTCCTTCTTTCCCACCGGGAAATTGGAAGGTCCGGCGATCAGCACAGAGGGAACCCTTGCGTCAATGGCAAAGCCCTGGTTCATGTTTTCGGCCAGCTTGCGGGCGTAGGTGTCTAACAGATGGTCGATCTTCTCATGGTACATGGGGTCCACCCGGGATTTCTGCTTTTCCGCTACGGCGGCGGCCTTGTCCACCATTGCCCGGTATTCCGCCGTTGCGCTCCCTTCCTTGTAGTCGGAAAAGCTGTTCATTTCTTTTGCCCGGCGGGCGGCTCCTTCATTGATAGGGTAATAGTTGATGGTATGCACCTCCTTCATGCTTCGGGCCATGCTGGCCCGAAGTCTTACCGTTCTTCATGGGAAGGCCCCGCCTTGTCCTTTTTCGGAGCGGGTGGGGCTTCTTGAAACCGTTTGAGTGTAGCGAGAATGGAGTGGACAGGCTCGGCCTTTTCAGGATAGGCAAATATCCGGTGTTCCGGCGGAATGTCCTGCGGCCCGTGGTAATACTCCTTGAAGCCCTCCGGGACTGCCGACACATACCCACCGGGAGCGAATACGCCGCCCTCGTTGATACGCACATCCCGCCCGTATGCCTCATAATCGAAGTAGTTCTGAATGTGCTCCGGTATGTCGATAGTCCCAAGCTCGTCGGCGTAAAGACGGCCCAGCCCTTCATCATCGGAAATATCCGGGTAAAAGCGGTAAAGGTCAAGGTTCTGCGTCAGGTTTATCAAATCCTTCACGCTCCTTGTGTGGTTTCCCAAGACAAGAGCGGCTTCAAAGGTTTCCAGTCCGCCCTTATCCCGTACTTCCAGCAGGGCGTGGCCCAGCTCGTTCAGCTCGTCGATGTTCTCACATTCGTAGAGATAATCGTAGAGCCCCAGCACATCACTGTCAAAGCTGGTAAAGAACACTTCGCTGTACCGTTTCCCGTCTATCCCGATTTTGGCAAGGGCGGCCTGCAACTCCTGTGTCGTCATGGGGAAATGTACCGTTGTCCCTACCTCAATCCCCATTAAGGGGTATAGGGCTGTATTGGTTATATAGGCTTCAAACATGGGCTCATTCCTCCTTTCCGGCCCGGTCAGCCAGCACCTCATAAATCCCGGCCATAATGTAATCGGCGCAAGGGAGGGCAATCGCATTTCCCAGCGCCTTGTAGCGTTGCAGAGGCCGGATCTCCACGCCGTCCGCCCCGTACTTTGTCCAGCCCTCTGGCAGCCCCATCAGCCGTTCGCTTTCCGTTTCCGTCAGAAAACGGATACAGCCGCCCTCCGGGTCGCCCTCATACCAGAAGGCAAAGGGCGTTACATCACTGGCTAAAAGAGTGGGAAAAGGGTCAGTTGGTAATCCGAAGCTGTTTCGGAAGGCCGTTTCTTCCTGCCTTTTTGCCGCTCCCCGCATACGGAAGCACTGAAAGGGGTGGATGACTGGTATCTGCCGCCCTGTTTCAAAAGAAGCTGTTCGATCTCCTTCGGCGGCGGCCCGCCCGCCCTCTCCGCAAGGCGGAGGAAGTGGGAGCATTGGACGGGGCTTAAATAGTATGTCTGCGGCACGTCTGCCTCCAAAATCCGCCACGACGAAAATCCGCTGCCTTCGTGCCAGCCTTCGGGAGCCTGCCCAATACTGGGCGTCCATGAGCCGCCAGCACACATCAGGCGTTCCCCCTCGCACCATTCCGGCGTTTCCCCATCTTCCCGAAGGAGGCATTGGAACTTCGGTGTCCGAGAAGGCGGATAGGACGGCTCTAAAGTCCATCCGGTCATTTGTAGAAAACGCTCCCATGACGTTTTCCCAAACAGCGATAGCTGGATATAGGTTATCAGTAGCATCCCTCATTTCCTGTATGATACGAAACGCCTGATAGAACAGGCTTGATTTTGCCCCGGCAAGGCCGGAGCGGTTGCCGATCAGAGAAAGGTTCTGACAGGGAGAGCCGAAGGTTATCACATGGACCGGCGGGATTTTCCCGCCGTCCACCTTCGTAATATCCCCCAAATGCACCATGTCGGGAAAGTGCCTTTTGGTTATGGAGATGGGCGCTTTTTCAATCTCACTGGCCCATACCGGACGGATACCGCACCGGGAAGCAGCCAGAGGGAACACGCCGATCCCGTCAAAAAGGCTCCCCAGCTTAATGTCCGGCATAGCCCGGGGTGCCGTGTCCCTTCACGGCAAGCACCCCTTCCAGTGTGGTCGCCGCAATGCCCAGCCGCCCGGCAAGCGCAATATCGTTTTTTACATCCTCGTCCACAACGCTGCCGCAGACGATCAGGGTATGGGAGCGCCGCAGCATATCCCGGCGCATATCAATCCCGGCCTTGTGTTCCTCGGGAACGCTGTCATTCAAAAACAGCGGCAGATACAAGAGCGGGCAGATCGGGGAAAAGCCCGCCTCATAAGCAAGGCGGCAGTAGTGGGCCGCCAGCTCCATATCAACATCCGGCTCGCCGCTCCATGCGGCGGTCAGGTATGCTAAAGGTCGTTTCATTGGTTGAGCCTCCATTTCTGTTTTGGTTTAGGGAAAAGCAAGAGTTCGCCCAACCCCTCCGCCCCTTCCCCCGGGAAGGGGAACGGCTCTGGAGAATTTATATCCCCGTCGCTTGACCGGGAAAAAGCATAACCGGGAGAAATCCGTCAAGGGTGCCTCTGGCACCGCCTGCGGCGGCGCTGCCCTTGACTGATTTTCCCGGCTATGCTACGGAATAACTGGCGACGGGGAATAATTTATATCTCCAGAGCTTCGGGGCGCGGGGCAGAGCCCCGCAATCCTCGGGCCATGTTGACCCGAAGTTTCGGCTTACTTTTCCTGTTCGTTTTTCTTCTCCGGCTTTTCGTGTTCCTTCTGCTGGCCCTTCCAGTCGTCCAGCAGCTTGATAATCTGGTCCTTCATTTCCCTCGGCGTAGTTTCCTTGCCGAAATACTTGCTCAGTTCCGCACCTGTCAAAATCACTTTGTCTACCTCCTTTTTGTCCTCCATCATAATGCCGTCGATCACATCCCCGTTGAGCAGCTTCTTTTCGTCCAACTCACGCATACGCTTTGCCTGCGCCTGTGAAGGCGAGGACTGCTGGCTGTCAATGGCGACGGCGATATAGTTCTGGTTCTTCTTGCCGATATAGGAAAGCTCCACCGCCGTAGTAAAACCCAGCTTTTTTTCATCCATCAGCTTCATCAGGTCTGGAACCAGCTCATTGAGACGGATATACCGCTGCACCTGCTTGACCGCCATCTTATTGCGCTCGGCCACGATCTCGTTGGAGCGTTTGCCAGCGTCCTTCGGGTCAATCTGGCCCGAAGTGCGGGAGCCCTGGTGCTTGATAGCCTCAAGCTGCATTTTCAAGGCTTTGGCCCGCTCACTGGGTAGGATTTCTTCACGCTGGTTGAGATTGTCCTCAACCATCTGTGTGATGGCTTCATCGTCTGTCAGGTTTCGGACGATACAGGGCATATCCGCATACCCGGCAAGCTCGCTGGCTTTCTGGCGGCGGTGGCCGGACACGATCTCATAGCCGCCATCCTCACGGGGACGGACGATAGCGGGCTGGGTCACGCCCTTGTCCTTGACGCTGGACACCATAGCCCGCATTTCTTCATCATCCCGGACTTCAAAGGGATGGTTCTTGAAGGCGTAGAGCTCGTTCAGCTTGATATAGACGATCTGCTCCTTGCCCCGGCGTGGTGCATCCTTCGGCTTTTCGGGTTCCTTCGGAGTGGGAGCAGTCTGCACCGTTGGAGCCGTTTTTTTCTCCGGTTCCTTTTTGACCGCCTTTTCCGGTTTCTGTGCGGGAGCTTTGGGCTTCGGGGCTGCGTCCTTGTCCTTATCTGCCTTCGGGGGACGGCCCCGGCGCTTCGGCTGTTCCGGCTCTTTGGGTTTTTCCTCCGCTTTCTTCGGAGCCTCCGGCTGCTTTTCCGGTTTTTCCGTTTTTGCCGGGACAGGCTTTTCCCCGCTGGGAGCTGCCGCCCGTTCCTCGACTTTCTTTTCCTTCATAATTTCAGCGAAGTTATAGACAGAAACCTGTGGGTTCTTTACCTCCGGTTCCGTCTTTTTTTCCGGCTCCGGGGAAACGGAAACCTTCTCCGGCTCTTTTGGGGGAGCGGGAGGCGTTTCCTTGCCCGGCCCGCTATCCGTTACCGGCTGTTCCGGCGTTTTTGTGGTTTTATCATCTGCCATAAGCATTTACCTCCTGTTTTTTGGCATGAAAAAAGGGGCTCAACTTTTCAGTCAAGCCCCCGTGGGAAGTTCCTCCTTTCTCCGCCATGATACAAAAATACCGCCCGTAGTCTCGTTTGGGCGGTACTTTGTGTAAGATTGGCAGTCCATTATTAAGTTTTTTATTATGTTCCCTTTGTACACCGTTGCAACAATCGGCGTTTGCTTATGCCGTTAAAAAATAGAGGGCGCTGGCCCTCTGGAAAGGAGACGATAAAAATGCCAATTATGCTGACCAGAAAGGACGGCCCGCCTACGCCGTTCCGCAACGCAGAGTACATCCCATTCTACTACTTCATCCCGAAAAGCATCCTGTCCCGCTGTGGGGCGGAGCTGAACGCCATTCCACGGAATCCGCAGGAGCTATTTCACAACCGTGCCACCTGTGAATTCGTGGAGAGCGACCTGTTCCGACTGCTCATCATTGACGCTACCGCCTTTATGGTTTGGCCATATATGGGCTTCGGCGAGTATATGGAAATCTACTCCGGCTACGACCCGGCGTGGCGGTTTGCCCACTGCCCGGACTACTGGATTCAAGAGCTGACGGACGAAGGCATCTTGGCGTCCGCCGGCGAATTATTCAAAGGTTGCCACTCGGAATTGGGGTATGTACCGGAATGGCAGATCGACATCTATCTGCGCTACATCGTGCCCAATGTGATGAAAAAGCACCGGATGGACGAGATCATCCGAGTGGCACGGGAATACCCCTGTTTCGAGGACTTTGATTTTCGTAAAAGCAACCAGAAAACGGACTTCATCCGAAAATGGTACCACACCCGCACCAAGCACCCGATGATCTCACTGGAGGAATTTCAGGAGGCATATGCCAACGCCCACAGCGGACAGGAATACGAGGAGCCAGACCCATCGCAGAATGTGGAGGAAACAGTGGTAGCGCAGGCGCTGGTGGATCAGTTCAAGGCCACGCTCAGCGAAAAGGATATGCAGATCCTTGAACTGCGTATGAGCGGCGACACGCTGGAGAAGATCGCCGAAAAGCTGGGCTACAAAAATCACAGCGGCGTTCTCAAGCGCATCCGAAAGATCGGACAGGCCTATGAAGCCTATGCCGGCGTGGACTATGGATTTGAGAGCGGCAAAATCATCGGGTAACACCTATCGGAAATCGGTAGGTGTTATTTTTATGCCCAAACGGAGGTGGAGATTATGAAATGGAGAATATACCCGTCCCAGCGAGGGCGGGCCAACAAACTGGTGCGCCGGCGATGCTGCTGCTATGACCACGGCAACTGCATTCTGTTGGATGACGGAGAGCCACATCGCTGTGTGCAAGTCATCAGCCGGAGCGGCATCTACTGCAACTATTTCCGCAAGGCGGTACTGCCGTCTGATAGTGAGCTGTACGCACAAATCAGAGATCAGAATAAATGAGGAGGATAAGGAAATGAAAACAATCCACAACACAAAAATCATCGGCATCGACCACGGGTACGGGAATATGAAAACGGCCAATTGCTGCTTTCCCACCGGCATATCCGCCTACGACAGCGAGCCGCTGTTCACAGCAGATATGCTTACCTTTAACGGCAAATATTATCTCATCGGCGAGGGCCACAAGGAGTTTGCGCCGGACAAGATTAAGGACGAGGACTATTATGTGCTGACCCTTGCGGCAATCGCCAAGGAGCTGAAAGCCGAAAATCTTACCGAGGCGCACATTGTGATTGCCGCCGGTCTGCCCCTGACTTGGACAAGCGGACAAAAGGCGGACTTTAAGGCATATCTGATGAAAAATGCCGAGGTGGAGTTCTCCTACAAAAAGGCGGACTACCACCTCTATATCGACGATGTGCGTATCTATCCGCAGGGGTATGCCGCTATTGCGAGCTTTGCCACCACGCTGAAGGGTGTCAACCTGATTGCCGACATCGGCAACGGCACGATGAACACCCTGTATATGATCAACGGCAAGCCGCAGCAGGGCAAAATGTTCACCGAAAAATTCGGGACCTACCAATGTACCCTTGCCGTCCGTGAGGCGTTCATGCAGAAAACGCAGCGGGAGATCAACGACGCCATCATCGACGAGGTGCTGATCATCGGCACGGCAAATATTGCGCCTGCCGATCTGAAAATCATCAAGAGCGTCGCCGCCGAGTATGTACGGGACATCTTCCGCAGGCTTCGTGAGCACGGCTATGACGAAAACACAATGACCTTGTATGTGACCGGCGGAGGCGGCTGCCTTGTAAAGAATTTTTATAAGTTCAGCACCGACCGTGTGAAATTCATTGAGGACATCTGCGCCGCCGCAAAGGGATATGAATATCTGGCAGAGGCACAGATGAAAGCTGAGGCATAGGGATGAGCAAGTATCGGATCAATGTGCGGTTTGATTTGGACAAGCCAAAAGAGGCGAACGCCGCACAATATTTACAGGCGCTGGATAAATCCCGCAACGCTTTTATGATAACGGCGGTTCTGAATGAAATGCAGCGGCAGACATTCGCAAGTAGCTTTTTATTGGAGGATATTCGGCAGGTCATACGGGAGGAATTGCAGGAGGTGTCGTTTGCTGCGGCACCTCCTGTTTTTGGGCAGGTACAACCGGAGCTGACCGAGGAGCAGCAAGCCGAAAATGAAAAGAGTGTGCTGGATGACCTTGAAATGTTCGGCTGAGCCAAAATGCCGATTATGGCAGCAAAATGGGAACAGACAAAATATTATGGCATTGAAATGATGCCACCGCAAAGATATGCCCCAATGGGAAAGAAGCGAATTTCAATATCGTGCAGCGGAGAAATGCGCTGAAATTTCGGTATTTGAGAATCGCTTAATCTTATGCCCTGTGGGGCGTGTCCTACGGTATAACAAGCAGGGACTTTGTGTGCCACAAAAGTCCCGTTCACAGCCGAAATCGGCTGACTCTTTGGGGGCGCAGCCCCCAATCCCCCGAAAGGAGAGATGTGTATGGGAAAGGATGTACGAATTGCCGTAAGAGTTACGGCAATAGAGAAAGAGAAAATTCAAACCAAGGCCCGCAAATGTGGGCTGAGTACAACCGAATATGTGAAGCAAAGAGCGTTGGGGTACGAGCCAAGAGCGGTTCCCCCTGACGCTCTTTTTGCTTGCCTTGAAAAGCTGGGCGAGCTTGCGGACAAAGTGAGTTCGCCGGAGTTGGATGAGGAAATCCGCACATTGCTCAAACAAATCACAGCAGAATTCCTGCTGCCGGGAAAGGGGTGATGCGGTATGGCGGTGACAGGCTTTTGGCCTGTGTTCAAAAACCTGAAAGCCACACTGGACTACGCCGACAATCCCGACAAGACCACCGCACCGGAATATCTGGACGAGGATTTGTATGCTGCCCTGCGTTACGCAGAGAACGATGACAAGACCGACCGCAAAATGTTTGTGGGCGGTATCAACTGCTCGGCACAGAACGCCTACGCCGAGATGATCGCCGTCCAGCGGCGATTCGGTCTGCGTGGCAAGGTGGTGGGCTACCACGGCATTCAGAGCTTCCGTGAGGGTGAGGTCACGCCGGAGCAGGCGTTTGTGATCGGTAAGGAGACAGCGCGGCAAATGTGGGGTGATCGGTATCAAGTGCTGGTCACCGTCCACCTGAATACCGACAATGTTCACTGCCATTTTGTTGTGAACCCCGTGTCCTTCAAGGACGGCGCAAAGTTCAAAAACAAAATCGGCGACCACAAGGAGCTGCGTAAAATCTCCGATGAGATCTGCCGGGAGCACGGGCTGTCGGTATTGGAAAACAGCGAATTTTACAGCAAGGGAAAGAAGAAAGAGTACTGGGTCCACAAGGCAGGTAAGAAAACCCACCGAGACTATCTGCGGGAGGATGTGGAATACTGCCTGTCCTTTGCGACCAGCCCAAGAGAATTTGAAAATCAGCTTTATGCGCTCGGTTATACCCTTGACCCTGTGCGCTTTTCGGTCAAGGCAAAGCATTGGGAACGTGCCGTGCGGCTGAATAGTATGGGCTTCTCAAAGGAGCGTGTCAACGAGCAGCTACGGCAGAACGCCGAAAATCGGTATCGGCTATTCACCTTGGAATACCGACCACCGTATAAACCGAAGAAATTCCCGCTGGAGGACGAGCTGCGAAAGCTGGGTTTCTCCATTGAACACAGCTATGACACTGCAACCATTTTGGTGGATGCGGTGTTTTATCTTGTCATAACGGTGATTCAAATCGTAGCCGAGCTTGCCGATGTAATGCTGCTGTCGCCGGATCTGCGGGCGGCGGAAAAGGATTTGAAAGAGTTGATTGGTGACTATCACTTCTTGCAGGAGCACGGCATCCATACGACAGCCGACCTCCAAGCAAATATTGAGCAATCCAAAGCAGAGCTTTCTGCCTTGGAGCGTGAGCGCAGCGACATCAGTAACCGCATACGCCGCCCCAAGTCGCCGGAGGAACAGGCGCAAGACAAGGAACGCCGCAAGGCGGTATCCGGGCAGATGAAGCCCGTAAGGGAGCATCTGCGCCGTGCGGAGCGGATTTTAGAGAAATCTCCGCACCTGTATGAATTGCTAAAACAAGAGCACGAGCTGGAGAAAAAAGCCCGTGCAAGATACAAGGAAAGAGGTAGATAAAATGAAAAATACAATGAAAAAACCGGTGGCAATTCCGGTTGAAAAATTGCACCCCTTTGCCGGACACCCGTTTAAGGTCAAGGACGATGAGGAAATGAACACGCTGATCGAAAGCATACAGACACAAGGCGTTCTCTCGCCGCTGATCGTCCGCCCGATAGAAAATACAGATGAATATGAGGTCATAAGCGGCCACCGCCGCTTACACGCCGCACAAAAGGCAGGGATCACCGAAATCCCTGCCTTGATTTATGCCCTTGACCGAGATACTGCCGCCATTGCCGTGGTGGATAGTAATCTGCACCGGGAGCATATTTTGCCCTCTGAAAAGGCGTTTGCGTACAGAATGAAACTGGAAGCAATGAGCAGACAAGGACACCGCTCCGACCTAACTTCCGACCAACTTGGTCGGAAGTTGGAAACCGCTGAGATTATTGCACAGCAGTCCGATGACAGCAAATCTCAGGTACGGCGCTACATCCGCCTGACCTATCTCATCCCAGAGTTCCTTGAGAAGATGGATAAAGGTGAAATCGCCCTATCCGTAGGTGTGGAGCTTTCGTTTCTTGACGAATCCATCCAGCGGGAGGTTTTGGAACAGTGTGCCATCAACGACTGCACCCCATCTTATTCACAGGCGTGGCGGATGCACAGGGCCGACCGGGAAGGGACACTGACCAAGGCAGTCATCCAAACCATTATGTCAGAGGAAAAAGCCAACCAGAAGGCCCGCCTGAAAATCCCAATGGAGCGCATCCGAAAGTATTTCCCGCAAAGCTATACCGCTGCCCAGATTGAGGACGCCGTGGTGAAGCTCTGCGAGCGGGACTACCGCCGACGAACCGACCGGGAGCGATAAGGAGGTGCGGCCTATGGGAGAATATCGCAAGATCGACTACACGCAGGTCGCACTGCCGGAGGAACTGCTTACCTCCTTTGCCAAGGCCATGCTCCCGGAGCTGCGCAGGTTTTACGCCAGCGACGAGGGCAGGGCCTATTTTGCAAAGTGGCTCCTGAAGCACCCGGAATATGCGGCACATTCGACACCGGAGAGCGGATGACTATAATAAAAATCGGAGAGGAGGATTCTGTATGAATGTAGTCATTTACGCCCGCTTTTCCAGCCACAGCCAGACGGAGCAGTCCATTGAGGGACAGCTCAAGGTGTGCTATGAATATGCGGAGTCGAATCATTATACCGTTGTCGGAGAATATATTGACCGGGCCATCAGCGGCACCACGGACAACCGTGCCGAATTTCAGCGGATGATCTCCGACAGCGACAAGCACACCTTTGAGGGCGTTTTGGTATATCAGCTGGACCGTTTTGCCCGCAACCGCTATGACAGTGCTATCAACAAGGCGAAACTGAAAAAGAACGGTGTCCGGGTGCTGTCTGCCAAGGAGAATATTGCGGACGACGCTTCCGGCATCTTGGTGGAGGGCGTTCTGGAAAGTATGGCGGAATACTACTCCGTGGAGCTTTCTCAGAAGATCCATCGAGGTATGGCCATCAATGCCGAAAAGTGCCTGTCTAACGGCAGCAACCCCGGCTTGGGCTTCAAGGTAGATGCCGAGCGGCGGTTCTATGTGGATGAGGAGGAAGCCGCCATTGTCCGTGAGATTTATGAGCGCTATGCCAGCGGCGAGACGAAAGCGGAAATCATCCGGGATCTGAAACGGCGCAGGGTCAAGACCTCCCTCGGCAAGGAATTCAGCCCTAACAGCCTCAGCCACCTGCTCAGCAACAAGCGTTATATCGGCGTCTATCTTTACAAAGGAAAGGAAACACCCGGCGGGATGCCTCGCATTCTGGATGATGACCTATTTTATCGGGTGCAATCGATGATGAACAAAAACAAAAATGCGCCGGCTCGAACTCACGGCGAGGGCGAATACCTGCTGACCACAAAGCTGTTCTGCGGGCACTGCAAGGAAATGATGGTGGGCTACGGCGGCACCAGCAAGACCGGCAGGCAGTATCACTACTATATGTGCAAAAACGCCCGCAGGAAAAAGTGTGCCAAGAAGATCGTCAGCAAGTCTTATATTGAGGATCGTGTGGTCAATGAGTGCCTGAAAATGCTGACCGAGGAGAAGATACGGTTTATTGCCAAGAAGGTGGCTGAGGAGTGCGCCAAAAGCCCGGATAACCTGACCGCCAAGGCGCTGAAAAAAGCGATCCGAGAGGCGGACACGGCCATTGAAAACCTCTGGAAGGCCATCGAGCAGGGGCGGGCCGTGGAGATGCTGACGGAGCGGCTCAACAAGCGCATAGTAGAAAAGGCGGAGCTGGAGGCAGAGCTCGCCATCGAGGAAAACAAGAAGATCACGCTGACGGAGGCACAGATTTTGGCCTTTCTGGACTATGTCTGCGAGATGCCCGCCGATGATGCGAACAAGCGCCGAGCCATCATCAATATCTTTGTTCATTCCATCTATCTGTATGACGACCACTTTACCCTCATCATCAACGCCAGCAAGAAGCCGTTGAGCATTGACAATATCCCGCTGGATGATATAGAATCTGTATTCGAAGGCAGTGGTGGTGCCTCGGAGGGGTGTTCATCCTTGAGCACCCCTGCTCCACCAAACTTCAGAAATCCTCCCCGTGACCGTTGGGTCATGGGGGGGATTTCCTATTATTCAAAGAAAAGGAACGAGATCACGCATCCGCTGATGGGAGGAATTCGCATGAAAGCACAGATCATCGCCGCACTGCTTTTTCTGATTCTGGGCATCGTGTTTGCCTGCGGAAAAGGCACATTTTTGATCGCGGGCTATAACACGCTCCCGGAGGAGAAAAAGGCACGGTATGATGCGCGCACGATCCTGAGAGACATGAGCCGGATGATGTTTTCCTGCGTGGGCTGCATGGCGGTCGGGATCCTCGGCTCGATCGTGGACGCACCTTGGCTCGTGGTGCTCGGCATCGTCCTGACGGTTCCGGTCATCGTGTTCTTTCTGATCCGCATCAACCGGGAGAGCAAGCGGTAACGCCTGCCGCACAAAAAGTCGCCCCCGCGCTTGTCGCAATGACAAGCGCGGGGGTTTTTGCATGCATGAGCGGCCGTGTTTATGATGTTCAGGACAAAAGCGGCGTGTTTTACTTGTTATACTTCACCAAAGCGGGCCGGGTCCGATAATCGTCTATCTGAGCATTTCGGGAGAGGAGCCGCAGCGCTCTGGTAAACGTTTGAATTTCCTCGTCGCTGAAGCCTTCCAGGGTATCAAAGAAAGGTTTCCACAGCTTCTGATACATTTCAGCTGAATGATTCTCGAAAGCCTTTATTCCTAATTCGGTAGGCTTGAGGATGATGTTTTTCTTGTTATCCATTGTCTGGTAACGCTCGATGAGACCCATACCGCAGAGCTTTTTCTGAATACGTGAAAAGGAGCTTTGCGGAATCGATAGAGCATGGATCATATTATTCATGTGTTCGTTGCTGTCCCGGTGCACAACAACATATTCCAAGACCTGCCACTCGTTGGGTACCAGGTAAATGTCTTCATAGATCTGAAACGCCGAAGTATCTCTGGAAACATAGTTCACATGCTGTACAAGCGCGGAAACCAGCGGACGGTATCTTCCCATCCATTCGCTCATCAAATTCACCAATCTTTCTTGTCTGCCAGCGTCGCCGAATCAAAAGCAGGGGAAAAGCCGCCTGCCCGGAGCACTTCTCTGCCGGAAGCTGCGAGCAGACGGTGGGCAGAAAAACACATTAACAAGGTACCATACTTTTCTTCTTTTGTCTATGTATTATCTGTTGTTCATTCTGTCTAAAATGTGAAGAAATGATTTAGGAACAATGCCAATTGTATTCAATTGGATAAACTGTTATACTGCAAATGTATCCATGCGGATGTAATAATATTTAGGGGGATGCAAAATGAAAAGCCTCACCTTCAAGACCCGAGAGGGATGCAAAAAGCTGCTTGTGCTTTTTCTGATCCTGATCCTGGTCAGCAGCTTCTTCGCGCGCCTTGTGCAGACGGACTTTGGTAATCTGAAAGTGGAGCGCATTACCATTGACGCCCGCGGCGCAGAGCTCGACGGCGAGCTCTATTATCCCGTCGGCACCACGAGTAAGGATCTCTATCCCGGAATCGTCATCACCCACGGCGGCGGCTGTACCTACATGTCGTCCAGGATCTGGGCGGAAGAGCTCGCCCGCAGAAACTTCGTCGTGCTGAACGTCAGCGCCTATGGCGCCGGCACCAGCGCCCAGCCGGACTACGATGAAAACGACCAGGGCATCGAAGGCCTCAACGGCGACCTGACGCCGATGGGCCTGCTTGACGCCAAATCGTTCCTCAGCTCCCTCAGCTTCGTGGATTCCACCCGGATCGGCATGGCAGGCCACTCGATGGGATCCCGCCGCACCGGCTACGCGGCCGTCATGGACTGCGGCTACCTCTCCCTGAACGACCGCCTGATCAATGTCCTCTACGATACCTTCGGCGAGACCTTCACGGAAGATGAAATCAATGAAGACGCCTTCACGCTGGCCGAGAGCCGGCTGAACCCGGATCAGCTCGAGTACTTCAACAGCCTCGCGGCTGCGGAAACCGAGCTGTACAACGACGAGCTCCGTGCTATCTGCCTGATTGGTGGCGACGGCTCGATCATCACCCACAAGCAGCCCGTTACGGTCGGCGGCATTGAAGTCCAGAGGAACTGCCAGGTCAACATGGGCATCCTCAACGGCGACTACGACACCGGCTACTACAACTATCCCTCCAGAGACACCTCCAAGGAAGCCTGGGAAACCGACGGCAAGGACATCGTGCTCGAAGAGTGGTACATCCTCAATGACGTGACCAACCACAGCACGACCGCCGGCCAACTCTACCAGACCTCGACCGCCTCGAGCGCCGAACTGAACGATGCGCTGGCCAACCGCGCCACCCGCATCATCATCCGCAATCCTGAGACCCACTCCAAGAATTTCTTCTCCAACGACACCACCTCCGACCTGGTCAAGTACTTTGAGCAGTCCCTGCAGTACAACCGCGGTGACCTCGGCAGTGCGGACGCCGCTCCGCTGGATGCCTCAAACATGACCTGGGGCTGGCGCGCGTTTTTCAACATCATTGCGATGCTCTCCATGATCTTTATGCTGGCGGCTCTTGCCGGTATCCTCTTCCGCAGCCCGAGCTACGCGGACGCGGTCTGCGAGGCGGAGGATGAGCCCGCGCCGAACAAGAAGCTGGTGTGGGCGCTCGGCATCCTGACCGTCATCCTGACCGCCATCGCCATCTACATGACCAACAAGAAGGGCTTCTTCCTCTACAATCCCGGTAAGTTCCTTCCGCTCGGCCGTACCGCCACGATGACGATGTACTTCCTCGTTTCCCTGACCGTCGTCTCGGTCATCATGCTCATCGTGAACGTGCTGATCAGCAAGAAGACCACCGGCAAGACCGGCCTGGCTGAGTTGAACGTCCTGATCGCGCCGAAGAAGATCCTCAAGCATATTGCCGTCGCGCTGCTCCTCCTCTGCGCTGCCTACGGCTCTCTCATGGTCATCCAGTACTTGTTCGACCAGGATTACCGCTCCTGGATGACTGTTTTCTCTGCTATGAAAGTCGAGCACTGGTTCATCGCGCTCAAGTACCTCATCTTTGCCTTCCCAATGTACATCATCATGGGCATGGCCGTCAACTTCTCACACCGCACGGATATTCCCGAGTGGAAAGACACGCTGATCTCCATCATCGTCAACTCTGCCGGTGTGTGGATCATCTGCCTGATCAATATTTTCATCGCCAAGACCAGCTACGACGGCACCCTGTTTAGCAGCTTCATCTGCAGCTACCAGTTCAATGTCTTCGTGCCGATCACCGTGTATCTGTCCCGTAAACTGTACCGCATGACCAAGTCAATCTGGAGCGGCGCCATGCTCAACAGCTGCCTGGTCGTCTGGTCCATGGCCTGCACGCTGGGCATCAACGACATCTACCACGGCCAGAGCGTCATCAGCAACTTCTTCAACATCTGATGTCCCCAATTCTTTTCTCTCTCCTCTTCGCTCGGCACTGTCAAGGGCTGAAACCAATCACAAAGAGCACGTTGCGTCAGCAGCGTGCTCTTTTTTCCTGTCAGGCAAGGGTCGCTTCATGGGTCGCGCCATGCGGCTTCCGTTTTTTGTTGGGATGTCTTTTTGAGGGGATCAGGGTTCTGTATCGGCTGACGGGATGTTCTCTCTCCGATGCAGGGCCAGGAAGCAAATCAGCGTACCCAGAGCCGCCAGAAACAGCAGGAGGCGCAGCACCAGATCAGTGCCGTTCAGGTCGAGCAGCTTCCCGAAAATGATCGACGCGAAGAAGGAGAAAAGGAGCGGCGCCCCGTTGATCATGCTCTGGGCGGTCGCGCTGTTCCGGTGGGGGATCGTTTCGCGGACGTATTCCACCGAAGCGGGATGGAGCAGACCCGTTGAGAAGGCGTGGAACAGGGAGGCGGCCCAAAGCGCACCGACGCTGGCGGCCAGGCAATAGCCGGCAATCTTCAAGGTATAGAAGAGCATGCTGGCAAGCAGGAGCGCGGCGACGCTCCACTTTTTCCGAAACCGGGAAAAGAGGAAGATCACCGGCACTTCCAGAAAGGAAAGGAAGGCGCCCAGAGCGCCGAAAGAAGCGATGCTTCCGCCCACGTTCTGCACCACATTGACAAGGAAAAGTGTCAGGGACTTGTTGGCGCAGGAAACCAAAGCAATGCCCAGCACCAGGAAAAGAAACCATGGATAATTTTTCAAGATGGAGGAGAGAGCGGAGATCCGGAAGCCGCCCTCCTCTGTGCGGTCTGCGGCCGCTTCCGCATGGATACTGTTATGGCGGATGCACTCCGCCGCGATGGCCAGGAGGAGGAAGAGGCCGTGACCCAGCAGGAGCAGGGGAAGGGCGTGCAGCATCTCCAGGAGATAGCCGAGCAGCAGGGATCCCAGTGCATAGCCCAAAGACCCGAGCCCCCGGGCGAAGCCGAAGTCGATTTCCACACCTTCCCCCCGGAGGTCCAGATAGATCTTCGATACAAGGCTGCTGAGCACCAAGGTCAGCGACAGATAGAGCGTGTATCCGGCGGACACCGTGAGACAGGGTTTGCCGGGGCAAAGAATTGCAGGAAGCAGCAAGGTCTGTGCGGCGACAGTGATGAACAGGGCATAGTATGCGCTTTGGCCGCCTGTACGGTCGATGCGCGCGGAGACGAAAAGCATCAAAGCGAAACCAATCGCGGATGAGGCTGCGCTGATCGTACCGATCTCGGCGTTGAGAAAACCGATCTCTTGCAGGAAAGCAGCTGCGAAGCCAACAAAGGCACAGCCGCCGGTCCAGTACAGCAGCTGCATGAGATTGTACAAGCGCCGGGGAGATAACCCGTCCTTTTTTGCCCTCATGATACAGACCTCGTTTCCGACACTTCTATGAGTTTATGAACACACTGCTTCTCCGGTTTTAAAGACGCATTTATTGTAGCGGAAAAAGGAAACGATATCAATAGAAAAAGCATCGGAAGCACCGAGATTTACAACACTTGGAAACCGATGCTGGGAGGGAATTTGCATGAGAGCACAGATCATCGCAGCGCCGCTTTTTCTGGTTCTGGTCATCGTGTTCTTTTTGATCCGCATCAACCGGGAGAGCAAGCGGTAACGCCTGCTGCACAAAAAGTCACCCCCGCGCTTGTCGCAATGACAAGCGCGGGGGTTTTTGCATGCGCGAGCGGCCGGTTTTTTGTTGGCATCAGCGTAAAGGCACGCGAGCGGCGTCATTCCTTTTCACTGATTCCGCGTTCAAAGCGGAACTTGGCCTTTTTCTCCGGCACCTCAACGGGATATTCCCCCGTGAAGCAGCCGGTGCAGAAGCCCTCGCCGCACTCGGCCAGCTTTGTTACGCTGTCGGTGCTGAGATATCCGAGGGAGTCGACGCCGATGATCTGCGCGATCTCCGGGATCGTGTGGCTGCATGCGATGAGGTTCTCGCGGGAGTCGACGTCCGTCCCGAAATAGCAGGGGTTGAGAAACGGCGGCGCGGACACACGCATATGAACCTCCGTCGCGCCGGCCTCGCGGACGAGCTTTACGATGTGGGCGCAGGTGGTGCCGCGGACGATGGAGTCGTCGATCAGTACCACGCGCTTGCCGCGGATGGTGGAGGAGATGGTGTTGAGCTTGATGTTGACGGATTTCTCCCGCTGGCTCTGCTCCGGCTGGATAAAGGTGCGGGCGATATACTTGTTTTTGATGAAGCCTACGCCGTACGGGATGCCGGACTGCTTGGAATAGCCGAGGGCGGCGTCCAGGCCGGAGTCCGGAACGCCGATGACCACGTCCGCCTGAACGGGGTGCTCCAGCGCCAGAAAGGCCCCGGCGCGCTGCCGCGCGGTGTGGACGCAGCTGCCGTCTATGACGGAGTCCGGACGGGCGAAGTAGATGTACTCAAAGACGCACAGCGAGCGGGGGCACTGGCCGCAGTGGGTGGTTATGCTGCGCAGGCCGCCCTTGTCCGCGATGACGATCTCGCCGGGGCGCACGTCCCGCACAAACTGTGCACCGATGCCGTCCAGCGCGCAGCTCTCGGAGGCAAAGACCCAGCCGTCTCCCAGCCTTCCGATGCAGAGCGGCCGGAAACCGTGGGGATCCCGGACGGCGATCAGCTTCTGGGGCGACATGATGACCAGCGAGTACGCGCCCTTGATCCTGTCCATGGCTGCAGAGACCGCCTCCTCGATGGAGGAGGCCCGCAGACGCTCGTTGGTGATGGTATAGGCAATGACCTCGGTGTCGCTGGTGGTGTGGAATATCGCGCCGTTGAGCTCCAGCGCCTCCCGCAGCTCGGCGGCGTTTGTCAGGTTGCCGTTGTGGGCGAGCGCCATGCTGCCCTTGATATGATTGATGATCAGGGGCTGGGCGTTTTCGCGGCTCTTCCTGCCGGTTGTGGCGTAGCGGACGTGACCCACCGCCAGCTGGCCTCCGCCGAGCTTTTGCAGGCGCTCGGGAGGGAAGACCTCACCGACAAGGCCGAGGTCCTTATATCCCGATATGACGCCGTCGTCGTTGACGGCAATGCCGCAGCTCTCCTGTCCGCGGTGCTGGAGCGCGAACAGGGCGCTGTAAGTCAGTCCGGCAACATCCGTCCCGCCTCCAGTGTAAATGCCGAAAACGCCGCATTCCTCATGAATCTTTGAAAACATAGGCCCGCGTCCCGTTACGCGCCGAGCATACGGCGCAGGATCTCCTGATATGCGCCCTCCACATTGCCGAGGTCACGGCGGAAACGATCCTTGTCCAGTTTTTCATGGGTCGTCTCGTCCCAGAGGCGGCAGGTATCGGGGCTGATCTCGTCGGCGAGGACGATGCTGCCGTCGGGCAGACGGCCGAACTCCAGCTTGAAGTCCACAAGATCGATGCCGATGCCCTTCATGATGCCCTTGAGCAGGTCGTTGACCCGGAAGGCCAGCGCCTTGATCTGCTCCAGCTCCTCGGCCGTCGCCAGCTTCAGGGCCAGCGCATGGTAGGAGTTGATGAGCGGGTCGCCGAGACTGTCGTTTTTATAAGAGAACTCGATGGTGGGGGCGTCAAACACAATGCCCTCCTCCACACCGTACCGCTTGGCGAAGGAGCCGGCGGAGATGTTGCGGACGATGACCTCGAGGGGGACGATGGTGACCTTCTTGACGAGGGTCTCCCGGTCGGAAAGCTCCCGCACGAAGTGGGTGGGCACGCCCTGCTCTTCCAGCAGCGTCATCAGGTGGTTGGTCACCCGGTTGTTGATGACGCCTTTTCCGGCGATGGTGCCCCGTTTTTCGCCGTTAAAGGCGGTGGCGTCGTCCTTGTATTCGACGATCAGCAGGTCGGGGTCGTCGGTGCGAAAGACCATCTTGGCCTTGCCTTCGTACAGCTTCTCAAGCTTCTGCATAGCAATACCTCCATGATAAATTGATTTTTTTGGCAGAATGTTTTTATACTGTGATATTAGACCGAAAGGATCAGAAAAACAATATTTTTTCAAGGTATTTTTGCGATTTCGGATGGTATCACAATGAGAGCGGGAAAATGCCGCCTTGTTATGTTCGTTTTGCTCCCATGCTCCGGCGCACCATGCGTCGGAAGACCCTCCCGCACGGAGCGGAGACGCTGCACCGCTGGATGATTGGCTTTATGCGCCGCCGGGAAATCCTTCGTCTCCCAGTCTCGGCACAGGGAAAAGAGGCCGCTGTGCGCCTCCCCCTTATCGCTCGGATTTCTTTGTTGACGCGCAATGGTTGGTCGTGTCGTTCTCCCAAAAACGATTCTCCTTGCAAATGATTACGCATTTGAAAAAGGCGCATCCCGATGCATGCGACGGCGCGCTTGCCGCATCCCGTTTTTGTGACGTGAAAACGTATGTGACACCCCTCGACAGAACCGGTTTTGCGTGCTATAGTAAGAGAACAGTTTGTTTGGAAGGGATGTTTTCAGCAAGTGGAACGCAAAGGCAAACAGAAAAAGACGGCGCGCAATGTTATCATCATCCTGTGTGTGGTCCTTGTGGCGGTGTCGATCCCGGTAATTATGGCGCTCAGGAAATCGCACAGCCAGCCCACGCCGGCGGAGACTACGCCCACGCCGACCGCGCCGCCGGCGGAGGAGACCGTCAGCGCGACGCCGTCGATCGAGCTCCCGCCGTATGGGGGCTATTCGTTTGACAACGACGAGCTGGTGCAGCTGTCCGACTGTGCATTTGTCGGCGACAGCATCTGCAGCGGCCTGTTCGTCTATGATGTACTGCCGAAGGACATGGTCGTTGCGACCGGAAATGTCGGCATCCGCAGCCTGCGGGAATATACATTTGATATCGGCGGCGGTACGTATACCGCGCTTGAGGCGCTGAAGGTCATCAACCCGAAGTATGTCATCTTCTCCATGGGCATGAACGACATCAACATGACCAGCGAGGAGACATACTGCCAGAACTATCTCAGCTTCCTTGCCGATGCGCAGGCGGAGCTGCCGTCGGCAAAGCTCTATGTCGCATCGATCACGCCGATCGATGCCGGGTCGAACTTTGCCTCGAACGATAAGATCGACCGCTACAACGCTGCGGCCAAGGCGGCTGTTGAGCAGGCAGGCTACGGGTTTATCGACGTCACGACGCACCTGCGCAATGACACGGGCGGCCTCAACCCGGATTGCGGCGGCGGTGACGGCATCCACGTCAACAAGCTCGGCTATTACTCGATGCTGACCGACGTGGCCAAGCGCCTCGTGGCCGACCGGCATTGAGTCAAACACAAAAAAGAAAGGGCGGGTGCCCTTTCTTTTTTGTTGCCCGGCGGTGTGCACAAAGGTGTTGACAAACGCGCGCAGCGGCATTATAATCGGCATATACCGAAAATAAAAGCCTTGGAGGTGGCGCTATGCCGAGACCACCGCGATGCCGGCGGATCTGCGATGCGCCGCAGGTCGACACCTTCTGCCCGCAGGGACATGAGGAGGCGGCTCCCATTCTGCTGACGCTGGATGAGTATGAGGTCATCCGGCTTGTCGATCTCGAGCAGCGCACGCACCAGCAGTGCGCCGCGCAGATGGACATCTCCCGCTCCACCGTGCAGGAGATCTATGAGAGCGCCCGGCGCAAGATCGCCGCGTGCCTTGTATATGGCAGAAAGCTCGTCATCACCGGCGGCAGCTACCGTATCTGCGGCGGGCAGGAGCAGGCGCGCTGCACACAGTGCTGCCGGACAAAATCAGAAGATACCCATTCGAATATGCAAGAACACAAAGGAGAAGCAAACATGAAAATTGCAGTTACCTACGCAAACGGCCAGATCTTCCAGCACTTTGGCCACACCGAGCAGTTCAAAATCTATGAGATCGACGGCGACAGGATCGTCGCCTCCGAAGTGGTCGATACCAATGGCAGCGGCCACGGTGCGTTGGCGGGCTTCCTGATGCAGCACGGCGTGAACACGCTCATTTGCGGCGGCATCGGCGGCGGCGCGCAGCAGGCGCTGGCGCAGGCAGGCATCCGGCTCTTCGGCGGCGTCAGCGGTGATGCCGATGCGGCTGTCCATGCGCTGCTGGCCGGAAATCTCGGCTACAATCCGAATGTCCGCTGCGATCACCACGACCACGAGCACGGTGAGGGCGGCCACACCTGCGGCGACCATGGCTGCGGTCATCACGGCTGCCACTGAGGCACGCAAAAGCTTTATACCATCGTTTTTGAAAACCGGAGTGGAAACGCTCCGGTTTTCGCTTTGCCCGGATACGCCCGCAGTGCGATTTTCCCCCTTGCAGATGTGCGGCCTGTGCGGTATATTGTAATTTGTCAGACAGCATTTTGCCGCTGACGGAAAACCACGCGCAATAAGGAGAACAGACGCAATGGATAAGCAGGAATTGACACAGCTGCTGCAGCAGGTCGCCAGCGGCGACGTGACCCCGGACGATGCGGCGCTCCGGCTGAAGATGCAGCCCTTTCAGGAGATCGGCGCGTACGCAAAGGTCGATTTCCACCGCGGCATCCGCCAGGGGGTGCCGGAGGTCATCTTCGGCGAGGGCAAGGCAAAGGAACACATCCTCGGCATTGCCCGGGAGATGCTGCGCAGCGGTCAGCGCACGATCCTCATCACGCGCCTGTCGGCGGAGGCGGCGGCCTACCTGGAGACAAACCTTCCGCTGCACTATGACAGCGCCGCCAGAGTCGGCATCATCGGCGAGCTCCCGCAGCCCGGCGGCAAGGGGCGCATCGTCATCGCGACCGGCGGCACAAGTGATATTCCCGTTGCAGAAGAGGCGGCACTGACGGCCGAGGCGCTCGGAAACGCGGTCACACGCCTGTATGACGTTGGCGTGTCGGGCATTCACCGGCTGCTCGCCAATCTGGACACGATCATGTCTGCGCGCGTCATTGTCGCAGTCGCGGGCATGGAGGGGGCGCTGCCGTCCGTCATCGGCGGCCTGGCCGACTGTCCGGTGATCGCCGTGCCCACGAGCGTCGGCTACGGCGCGTCGCTCGGCGGGATCGCGGCGCTGCTGAGCATGCTCAATTCCTGCGCAAGCGGTATGTCCGTCGTGAACATCGACAACGGCTTCGGCGCGGGCTATCTTGCCAGCATGATCAACCATCTTGATTGACGGTGCACCATGGAACTCACAGATTTTTTCGCGCAGCATCCGAAGGCCGCGCTCGCGTTTTCTGGCGGGGCGGATTCTGCGTTCTTGCTCTACAGCGCCGCTGCGTGCGGCGCAGATGTCATGGCATATTATGTCCGCTCGCAGTTTCAGCCGGCGTTTGAGCGCGCCGATGCCCGCCGGCTGGCGGCAGCGCTCGGTGTGCCGCTGCGCGAGCTGGAGCTGGACGTTTTGTGCGAGGATGCCATTGCTGCGAACCCTGCAGACCGCTGTTATTTCTGCAAGCGCCGCATCTTCGGCGCGATCTGCGCAGCCGCTGCGGCGGACGGGTATCCCGTCGTGCTCGACGGCACGAACGCCAGCGATGACCGCGGCGACCGGCCGGGTATGCGCGCGCTCGAGCAGGCGCATGTTCTCTCGCCGCTCCGGCTCTGCGGTCTGACCAAAGCGGAGGTGCGCCGCCGCTCCAAGGCGGCCGGGCTCTTCACGTGGGATAAGCCCGCCTATGCCTGCCTTGCCACACGTGTGCCGACAGGCGAGCCGATCACGGCGGAAAAGCTCCGGGCGGTGGAGCAGAGCGAGGCATTTTTGTTCGCGCTCGGCTTTACGGACCTGCGTGTGCGTCTGCGCGACGGCGGCGCGCTGCTGCAGCTTCCGGCAGCGCAGCACGCGGCGGCACGGGCGCGGTGGCCGGAGATCACCGCAGGGCTGTCCGAATACTTTTCCACCATCCAATTAGACCCGAAAGCGAGGGCGGAGAGCGAATGAAAACTTTGTATATCGACTGCTCCATGGGCTGTGCCGGTGATATGCTCACGGCGGCGCTGCTGGAGCTGCATCCCGATCCGGCGGGGTTTCTCGCCGGGATAAACGCGGCGCTCGGCGGCCGGGCGGTCGTATCCGCCGCGCCGGATGCCAAGTGCGGCATCCGCGGTACGCACGTCACCGTAAGCATCCATGGGCAGCAGGAGGGCGCAGACTCGCCGCATGCAGAGCATACGCACGGCGGCGCAAGTGCGGCCGAGATCATGGCCTTTCTGGATACCGTGCCGCTTTCGCGGCCGGTCCGGGAAAATGCCAAGGCGGTGTATGCGCGCCTTCTGGACGCCGAGAGCGCGGTGCATGGCTGCGCGGTCGAGCAGGTGCACTTTCATGAGGTCGGCGCGCTCGATGCGCTGGCGGATGTGCTGTGCGTGTGCGCGCTCATGGACGCGCTGCAGCCGCAGCGCGTGCTCTGCTCACCCATAAATGTCGGCAGCGGTCAGGTTCGGTGCGCGCACGGCGTGCTGCCTGTGCCCGCCCCGGCGACGGAGCGGCTGCTGCGCGGCGTGCCGGTCTATGCCGGCGGTGTGGCGGGCGAGCTGTGCACCCCCACAGGTGCGGCGCTGCTGCGGCAGTTCGTGTCTGACTACGGTGCGATGCCGCAGATATGCGTCTCCGCCGCCGGTTACGGCACGGGCAAGAAGGATTTTACAGCGGCGAACGTCGTGCGTGTGCTCCTGGGTGAGAGCGGGAACGGCGATGAGCAGGTCGTGGAGCTGTGCTGCAACATCGACGATCAGCCTGCGGAGTCGCTTGCCTTTGCCATGGACGAGCTGCTTGCGCTCGGCGCGCTGGATGTGTATTTCACCGCCATCGGCATGAAAAAGGGCCGCCTGGGTGTTTTGCTCACCTGCCTCTGCCGTCCGGAGCAGCGGGATACCATGCTGCGCTGCATCTTTCGCAATACGACGTCGCTCGGCGTGCGCGAGCGTACCTGCGCCCGTTACAGCCTTGCCAGATGCACGCAGACCGTGCAGACGCGCTTCGGTCCGGTGCGCGTCAAAACGGCGCAGGGCTACGGCGTCACGCGCGAGAAGGCGGAATACGACGATCTGGCGCGGCTCGCACGCGAGAGCGGGCGGCCGCTTGACGAGATCCGCGCCGCCGTCGCGCAGGCGCTGCGTGATCGCAGCGAGATCGATATACCCCAAACGTAATGCTTTTTTACAGACGCACATCCGCGCCGTGTCCGCACGGCGCGGATGTGCGTTTTGCCCAGCGGGACATTTCACCTGTGCGTGTCTTTCTGTGAAAGTCTACATATTTTGTGCCTCATCAAAAAATTCCCTTGTCAGACGATCTCAGCGTGCTATAATCGACACACTATGAGGGCTTGCCTGTCGACGATACAGAATACCACAAGCGCCCATGAAAGGAGAAATTATGCATCCCAGACTTTCCAACAAAATCCTGCGTCCCGATTTTCAGGGCGAATTTACGGCAAGCATTCTTGCGGCAGCGGCCTCTCCTGAGCTGATTTCTTTCGCGGGCGGACTTCCGAACCCGGTCTCCTTCCCGGTTGAGGAGATGGACAAAGCGGCACACAAGGTGCTCGAGCATAACGGCGTCATGGCGCTGCAGTACAGCGGCACGCAGGGCTATCAGCCGCTGCGCGAGTGGGTCGCCAAGCGCTATGAGACGATGGGCGTTTCCGGCGTGCAGGCCGACGATATCATCATCACCAACGGCTCGCAGCAGGTGCTGACGATGATGGGCGCGTGCATGCTCGACCCCGGCGACAAGGTGATCGTCGAGGACCCGACCTATCTGGTCGCGCTGCAGTCGTTCCACTTCTTTGACCCCGAGATCCTGCCGGTCACCATCAACCCCGACGGCATCGACTGCGATGCGCTCGCGGCGGCTGTTGCGGCGAACCCGGACGTGAAGTTTGCCTACGTCATTCCGAATTTCCAGAACCCCACCGGCCTGAGCTACAGTCAGCAGGTGCACGACCGGGTCGTGGAGATCTTCCGCGGCACGGACATTGTCGTGCTCGAGGACAACCCGTACCGTGAGCTGCGTTTTTCCGGCACCGCGACTGACAGCTTCGGCAAGGAGCTGGGCGAGCAGTGCTGCATGCTCGGCACGTTTTCCAAGATCGTCGCGCCCGGTATGCGCATCGGCTGGGTGTGCGTGCGCAACAAGGAGCTGCGTGAGAAGCTCCTGAGCTACAAGGCGACCGCCGACCTGCACACGAACATCTTCTCGCAGCTCGTGCTTGCGCAGTACCTTGCGGACAACGACATCGACGCGCACATCGAAAAGACGAAAGTGCTCTACAAGCACAAGGCGGAGCTGATGATGGACTGCATGCGCAAGTACCTTCCGGAGGGCGTGGAGTTCACGCCGACCGAGGGCGGCATGTTCCTGTGGGCGAAGCTCCCGAACGGCATGTCTGCGGTCGATCTCTACCGCGTCGCGCTCACGAAGGGCGTGGCCATCTGCCCGGGCGACCCATTTTATGAGAAGGCGCGCAACGTCAGCACCTTCCGCATCAACTACTCCAACAGCAGTGACGATGTGATCGAAAAAGGCATCCGTCTGCTCGGCGAGGCCTGCGAGGAGCTGCTCGCAAAGTAAGGCAGCCGCGTTTTTTGCACAAATCAAAACCGCCGCACCGTGGCGTCACGGTGCGGCGGTTTGCATATGGCAGCAGTTTATATGTAAGATCTTGTCCTGCGCATGTCGAGCACCAGCTCCGGATCGTCTGCGCGCATCCGCTCCAGGATGCCCGTGAGTGCGTCCGGGTCGCGCGCGACCGCGTCCAGCTCCGGCTGCGTGAGACCGACCAGCTGCAAAAACGCGACCCTGCCGTGCACGGTCTCGATCGGTGCGGCGGTCGTGTCGCTGACGATGGCCAGTGCCGTGATGGCCGAGTTCAGCTCCGGGTGCAGGGAACTGCCGTCGCCGGGGATGTATGCACCCGGCTCGAAATAGTTGCCGGTCTGGAACGTGTAGCGCGCCAGCTGCGCCAGCAGGTCGAGCGCCCATGTGCCGGTCTCGGCATAGCTCTCGCGCACCTTGAGCGTGAGCTCGTAGCCCCACTTGCTGTATTCCGAACCGAAGGCTGCCATGCTCGGGTACAGCTCGCTCAAGCCGTAGGTGACGACGTGCTGATAGCCCTTGCCCGTGTTGTAGACGGCAAAGCCGTCGAGATATTCCTCGCCGCCGAGCGCCGCACGGTCGTGCAGTTCGCTCTCGAAACGCACCGGCTCTGCTTCTGGGTAGAGCTTTGCAAAGGCCGCGTCGATGGCATCCCAGCCGGGCGCCCAGTCGGGGTGCTTTTTCATCCGCTTCGCGTATTCTTCTCTCGTCATGTCGTGTCCGCCTTTCGTCGATTTACTCCAGTGCCTCGTGCACGGAAAAATGGTTCTTGTGATAGCTCAGCAGCCCCTCGCGCTGCATCCGTGACAGCTCGCTGCACATGGCGCTGCGATCGACGCTGAGATAGTCAGCCAGCTGCTGCCGGTTATAGGGGATGTCAAAGCTGTATCGCCCGGTGCGCTGCACGCACGCGGAAAAGTACGACAGGAGCCGGGCCCGGATGCCCTTCGGCGCGGTGTGCAGGATGCGCTGCGAGAGCAGCAGGTTTTTCTCTGCGCACACAGCCAGCAGATTCGAAATGAGCAGTGCGTGAAACGGGCAGGCGTTCGTGCACGTCGTGAGCACCTTGCCGACGTTCAGAAACAGCACCTCGGTGTCCTCGGCGGCTGTCACGCTGATACGCAGCGGTTCCCCCGGAATACAGGCGTAGGGTTCGGCAAATACCTCTCCGGGCGTGACGTGACCGAGCAGGCTGTGACTGCCCCAGATGTCATCGTGGCCGATCATGGCCATACCGGAGAGCACCATACCGAGCTGTTCGGTCGGTGCACCCGCAGCGAGAATGGTCTCGCCGCGCGCATAGTGCTTTCGCACAGCGCCGAGGCACTGCAGCAGCGGCTGCAGCTGCGCAGGGTCGATCCCGCGAAACAGGCGCGTGCTGGTCAGGGAAATGTTCATGTTTTTTGCTCCATTTGTTGTTCTGACAACAGAATTGTGGCTTTTATTATGCTATCTTATCCTCAGAAAGTCAAGACCGCCGGGCGGGGGCCCGGACGATTTTTGGAAAGGGAAGGGATATTATGATCCGCAAAATCATCCACATTGACGAAGAAAAGTGCAACGGCTGCGGTGCGTGCGCGGCGGCGTGTCACGAGGGTGCGATCGGTATTGTAGACGGTAAGGCAAAGCTCCTGCGTGACGATTATTGCGACGGTCTCGGCGACTGCCTGCCGGCCTGCCCGATGGACGCCATCCACTTTGTTGAGCGCGAGGCGGCCGCCTATGATGCTGCGGCCGTGCAGGCGAATATGCGCAAAAAGCAGGCGCAGAGCGCACCTGCGCACACCGGCGGCTGTCCCGGCAGCCGGATGCGCAGCATCCGCCGTGAGGAGACCGCGCAGCCGCAGACTGCCGTGCAGCAGCCGTCGCAGCTCGGTCAGTGGCCGTGCCAGATCAAGCTCGTGTCGGTCAACGCGCCGTACTTTCAGGGCGCGAAGCTGCTCATTGCGGCCGACTGCACGGCGTATGCCTACGCGAACATGCACAGCGAATTCATGAAAGGGAAGATCACGCTCATCGGCTGCCCGAAGCTCGACGCGGTGGACTATACCGACAAGCTCACGGAGATCATCCGTGGCAACGACATTCAGAGCGTCACCATCGTGCGCATGGAGGTGCCGTGCTGCGGCGGACTCGAGCATGCGGCGCGGGAGGCGCTGCGCGCGAGCGGGAAATTCCTTCCGTGGCAGGTCGTCACGATTTCCGTCGATGGCAAAATTCTCGACTGCTGAGCCCGGTTTTCCGGCCCTGACTGCGTTTTTGGTCAGGGCCGGAAAAAGTATTTTCATCTCGTGAAAAATATGCGACAATAGGGTTGACAAATCCGAAAATATCTGTATAATATCATTTGTTCGTAGCGGAATTGTGTAATGGTAGCACACCGGACTCTGACTCCGTTTGTGAGGGTTCGAATCCTTCTTCCGCTGCCAACGCGAATCGCTCCCGTCTTTGACGGGGGCGATTTTTTTGCTTTTGCCCCTTTTCTGCCACCTCGCGGCAGCAGCCTGCGTGGATATGCAAAAAGGCCCTGCCGAGAGGCAGGGCCTTTTTGGTTTCATAACAGTGCTTGGTTCACTTGTCCAAGTAGCTGGTCAGCAGCTCCTGCAGCAGCTCGTCGCGGTCGAGGCGGCAGATGAGGCTGCGGGCGTTGTTGTAGTTGGTGATGTACGTCGGGTCCTCGGAGAGGATGTAGCCGACGAGCTGGTTGATCGGGTTGTAGCCTTTGACAACAAGGGAATGATACACGGAAGTGAGGATCTCCTTCATTTCTGTTTTGTTGTCGATCGCGTTAAACCGTCTGGTTGCGTCTTCCATGTGAAGCCCTCCCTCATACAAGTTCTTGTGCCTATTATACCAAAAAACACAAGTCTGTAAAGCCACTTTTCAACCCTTTTCGAAAAAAGTTCTAAATATTTTCTTAATACCCTTTCGCTTCTGCGAACGCTCAGCGAATGGTCGCGTGGAATGTCTCCTCAAGCGCCTTGAGGACACTCTGCATCGTCTCCTCGGCGTGGTCGTCGGTGAGCGTCTGGTCGTCGGCGCGCAGCGTCAGCGAGAAAGCGACGCTCTTATAGCCGGCCGGGATCGGCGCGCCAGTGTACACGTCAAAGAGCTCGCAGCCCTTGAGATACTGTCCGCCGGCGGCGAGGATGCACTGCGAGAGCTTGGCGACCGGGATGTCGGCGCTGCAGACGACGGCCACGTCGCGCGTCACGGCCGGGAAGCGCGGCAGCGGCGTGTAGACCGGTGTCGCACCGCGCTCGGCGAGCATCTCACCGAGCTGCAGCTCGGCCGTGTAGAGCTCCGTGTCCACGCCGTAATTTGCTGCCGCAAGCGGATGGATCTGACCGAGCACGCCCAGCAGCTTGCCGCCGGCGTACACCTTCGCGCAGCGGCCGGGGTGGTACGACGGGTTGCCGCTCTCGGCTTCAAACGTCACGTCCGTGATGCGCAGACCGGTGAGGATGCGCTCGACCGCGCCCTTGAGCTGGAAGAAGTCCATGCCGCCGCCGTAGCCGCCGAGACACAGCAGCTTCGGCTCGTCGGCCATACCGTCAGGGCGGGCAAAGTAGACTTTACCGATCTCGTACAGGCGCACGGCCTTGTTGCGGTAGTTATAGTTGCGCGTGAGGATCTCAAGCATGGACGGCAGCACCGTCGTGCGCATGATGGAGGTATCCTCACCGAGGGGGTTGAGGATCTTCATGGAGTTGCGCAGCGGGGAATCGGCCGGGAGACGGATCTTGTCATAGTACGACGGGCTGATGAACGAATACGTGATGATCTCGCTGTAGCCGAGCGCGCGCGCCATCGCGCCGATGCTGCGCTCCGCCTGCTGCGCATCGCTGTAGCCGCCGCTGGTGGTCTGGCCGCGCATGAGCGTGCAGGGGATGTTGTTGTAACCGTAGAAGCGGGCGATCTCCTCGGCGATGTCGGAGTAGTGCTCCACGTCACCGCGCCAGGAGGGGACGATGATCATCTCGCCGTCGAGCTCGAAGCCGAGCGCGAGCAGGATGCGGCGCATCTCCGCCTCGGACACGTCCGTACCGAGCAGACCGTTGACCTTTTCCGGCTCGAGCTTCACGGTCTTCGGCACGATGGGCTCGGGCAGCACGTCGATGGTGCCGCGCATCACCTCACCGCAGCCGAGCAGCTCCACGAGCTCGCATGCGCGATCCACGGCGGCGACGGTATTCATCGGGTCGAGCCCCTTCTCAAAGCGGCCGGAGGCCTCCGTGCGCATGCCGAGCGCAGCGGCCGTGCGGCGCACGCTCGTGCCGTTGAAGTTCGCGCCCTCAAAGACGACCATGGCCGTGTCGCCCACGATCTCGGAGTTGGCGCCGCCCATGACGCCGGCGACCGCGACGGGCTTCTGTTCGTCGCAGATGCAGAGCATATTCGGCGTGAGCCTGCGCGCATTGCCGTCGAGCGTCTCGATGGTCTCGCCCTCGCGCGCGGTGCGCACGATGATCTGCTTGCCGCCGATGCACGAGAAGTCGAACGCGTGCATGGGCTGACCGTACTCGAGCATGACATAGTTTGTGATGTCGACAATGTTGTTGATCGGGCGCACGCCGCTGTTGCGCAGGCGCTCGCGCATCCACGCCGGGGACGGGCCGATCTTGACGTTGCGCACCATGCGCGCGGTGTAGCGCGGGCAGAGCGCGGGATCGTCGATGCGGATGCTGACATAGTCGCGGATGTCCTCGCCGCAGCCGGGCACGTCGGGCGTGTGCAGCTTCAGGGGCTTATCAAAGGTCACGGCGGCCTCGCGCGCCAGACCGATCACGGACAGGCAGTCCGGGCGGTTGGGCGTGATCTCAAACTCGACCACGTGGTCGTCCGCGCCGATGACGGCGGCGATGTCGTCGCCGGGCTTCACGCCGTCCTCCTGCATGACCCACAGGCCGTCCTCAACGGCGTAGGGGTAATCATGCAGCGTCAGACCGAGCTCCTTGAGCGAGCACATCATGCCGTTGGACGCCTCGCCGCGCAGCGTGCCGGCGTGGATCTGCTTGCCGTCGGGCAGCAGCGCGCCGTCAAGCGCGACGGGTACCATGTCTCCGACCTGCTGATTCTGTGCGCCGGTCACGATCTGGATCGGCGCATCGCCGCCCACATCGACCTGACAGACCCACATGTGGTCGGAGTTCGTGTGGCGCACCATCTCCACGATGCGGCCCGCGACAACGTTTCGGATGCTGTCGTGCAGGTTCGTAAACGTCTCCACCTTAGAGCCGGAGAGGGTCATTGCCTCGGAAAAGTCGTGGTCGGTCCAGGCCGAGCAGTCTACGAATTCATTGAGCCATTTTCTGCTTAAAATCATGGTAGCCTCTCCTTTCTCAGAACTGCTGCAGGAAGCGCACGTCGTTTTCGAAGATCAGGCGCAGGTCGCTGATCTTAAAGCGGCGCATCGCCAGACGCTCCAGACCCATGCCGAAGGCCCAGCCGGAGTAGACGTCCGTGTCGATGCCGCAGCCCTCGAGCACCTTCGGATGGATCATGCCGGCGCCGAGGATCTCGATCCAGCCCTCGCCCTTGCAGGTGGGGCAGCCCTTGCCGCCGCACTTGTGGCACTGCACGTCCATCTCGCAGCTCGGCTCGGTGAACGGGAAGTGGTGCGGGCGGAAGCGGGTGACGGTGTTCTCGCCGTAGAGCTTGCGCACGAGCGTGTTGAGCGTGCCCTTCAGATCCGCCATCGTGACGCCCTTGTCGATGACCATGCCCTCGATCTGGTGGAACATGGGCGAGTGCGTGGCGTCGACCTCATCCTTGCGGTAGACGCGGCCGGGCGCGACCATGCGGATCGGCAGGGGCTTGCTCTCCATCGCGCGCACCTGCATCGGGGAGGTCTGCGTGCGCAGGAGAATGCGGCTGTCCTCGGTCAGATAGAACGTATCCGACCATTCGCGGGCGGGGTGCCCCTCGGAGGTGTTGAGCTTGGTGAAGTTATACTCGGCCTCTTCGATCTCCGGACCTTCGAGGATCTCAAAGCCCATGCCGACGAAGATGTCCTTGATCTCGTCGAGCACGATGTACATCGGGTGCTGGTGGCCGAGCTCCGGCGCTTTGCCGGGCATGGTCACATCGAGCGTCTCGGCCTTGAGGCGCATCTCGAGCATGCGCGCATTGAGCGCCTCGCGGCGCTGCTCGAGCGCTGTCTCAAGCTCCGCGCGCACCTGGTTTGCCAGCTGGCCCATGGCCGGGCGTTCCTCCGCCGACAGGCGGCCCATCTGCTTGAGGATGGCGGTCAGCTCACCCTTTTTGCCGAGGTACTTCACGCGCAGGTTTTCCAGCGCCGTGATGTCGTCCGCCTGCAAAATGGCGTCGACAGAAGCCTCGCGCAGCTTCTGCAGCATTTCTTTCATGCAAACAACTCCTTCGTTGCAAAGTTTACATAGTCGGTCGTGTTTATCGCCGGATGGGCATAAAAAAATCCTCCCGTCCCGCATACAGGGACGAAAGGAAGCTTCCGCGGTACCACCCGAATTCGGCGCACGTGCGCCGCACTCTCTGCGCGCTAACGGGCGGACCCGCCGGGGATTGGCCGGAGCTCACGGGCGAACGAAGTACGTTTCTCGCAGGACGCTCTCAGCCGGCGGCGTCCCTCTCTGGTGCGGAACCTTGGTACTATTTTCCCGATCCAAGCAATAAACTCAATAACAAAGCTATTTATACCACACTTCGCGCAACAAATCAATGTAAAAGGAGAAGAAAATTTGACGTGGGGATTTGAAAACGCTATAATATTTGCTGACAAATCACTGCGTTTCCGTTCAGGAGGCAAGCCATGCACCGCATCGAACCATGCGTGCCGTATCTGCCGCGGCGCGCGTCCGACACCAATAAATATGACTACGGCCGCGTGCTCATCGTCGGCGGCTGCGTCGGCTACACCGGCGCGCCGACGCTGTGCGCCCATGCCGCGCTGCGCTGCGGTGCGGGGCTGGTGTCCGTCGGCGTGCCGGAGGCGATCTATGCGATCACCGCCGTGAAAAACGACGCGGCGATGCCGTTCCCGCTTCCGTCGACCGACGGTAAGCTCACGGCGGACGCGCTGCCGGAGCTGCTCGAGCGGCTGCGCAGGAGCGATGTGTGCGTGCTCGGCCCCGGCCTGGGGCGAAATGCCGCGCTCACGGCGCTGGTGCAGGCCGTCGTTTTGCGCTCGGAGACCCCGCTCGTGCTCGACGCTGACGCGCTCTTTGCCGTTGCGCAGGATGTGACGGTGCTCGATCGCGCCCGCGCGCCCATCGTCCTCACGCCGCATGACGGGGAGTTTGCCCGCCTTGCGGGCGCGGATGCGGCCGGCAGGGCAGAGGCGGCGTCCGCTTTTGCCGCCGCGCACGGCTGCACCGTCGTGCGCAAAGGGCCGGAGACGGTCTGTGCATTCCCGGACGGGGACACGGCCGTGCTGCGCGCCGGCAATCCCGGTATGGCCAAGGGCGGCAGCGGTGACGTGCTGGCGGGTATGCTCGGCGCGCTGCTGTGCCAGATGCCCGCGCGCGATGCGGTGCAGACCGCAGTCTGGCTGCACGGGCGGGCCGGCGACGTGTGCGCCGCGCGCATGGGCGAATATGCCATGAACCCGACCGATGTGATCGCGGCGCTGCCGGAGGTCACAAAAACCATCATCCGATAGGAGGCAGTATGCAGCGCAGAAGCATCGCTGCACTGATGATAAGCCTGCTGCTGTTGTCCGCGTGCGGACACGGTGCGGGAGAGCGATCGTTTCAGACCTTTCGTGACACGCTCACGGGAAGCCTTGTCACTGTGACGGCGCAGGTGCGCGCGGACTACGGCGACACGGTCGCGGACTACACGCTCACCTGCCGGGAGCTGACCGACGGCTATGATCTCACGGTCATCGCTCCGGAGACGGCGAAAGGCGTCGGCGCACACCTGCGCCGAGGAGAGAGCACGCTCACCTTCGATGATATCCTGCTGCCGGCGGGCGATCTCAACGCTGCCGGACTGACTCCGCTGACGGCGCTGCCCTATGTGGTGGATGCCATCCGCAGCGGCTATGTCGACCTCACATGGCAGGAGGACGGGCTGCTGGTCGTGCAGCTCATTACCGACGACCATACGGTCGTGCGGCTGTATCTTGACGGCACCGTGCCGCAGTGCGCGGAGCTGTCGGTGGATGAACGCTCGTGCCTGTACTGCACGGTGGAACAATGGAATCTGGAACAAGGAAGTACGAACGATGAATCGCAAAATTCGAACATGGGTAGAGATCAGTCTCAATGATCTGGAACACAACTACCGCGAGATCAGCAGCCGCCTGCCGGACGGCTGCCAGATGCTCGGCATCTGCAAGGCCAATGCCTACGGTCACGGCGCGGTGCGCGTGGCGCAGCGTCTGCAGCGGGCGGGCTGCCAGTGGATCGCCGTCAACTGCTATGACGAGGCCGAGGAGCTGCGCGCTGCGGGTGTGACGATGAACATCCTGCTGCTCGGGCCGCAGTCAGCGAACATCGCCGTCGACCTTGCGACCCTCGGCGTGACGCAGGCGGTCGGCAGCATCGAATATGCGCGCGAGCTCAACCGCTTCCTCGCCGGGACGGGGCTGCGCTTAAACGCACACATGAAGCTGGAGACCGGCATGGGGCGCACGGGCTTTGACGTGCATGATGACAGCCATCTCGACGAGATGCTCGAGGCGCTGTCGCTGCCGCACCTGAATTTCACCGGCGTGTTCACGCACTTTGCCGTCTCGGATGAAAACGGCGACCCGTACACGCAGCTGCAGTTCTCGCGCTTTCTGCACGCGATCGACCGCATGGAGCAGGCGAGCGGTCACCACTTTGCTATTCGCCATTGCGCCAACAGCGGCGCTGTGATAAACTATCCGCAGATGCACCTCGACATGGTGCGCCCCGGTCTGCTGCTCTACGGTGTGTTTCCGGCGGCGGAGACCGGCGGGCTCGATCTGCGCCCGGCGATGTCGCTCTATAGCCGCGTGTCCGAAGTCACGCACCATCACGCGGGCGACACGATCAGCTACGGCCGCACGTTCACCTGCCCGCACGATATGCGTCTGGCCGTGCTGCCGGTCGGCTATGCCGACGGGCTGCTGCGCAGTCTCTCCGGCAAGGGCGACGTGCTGCTGCACGGCAAGCGCGCACCTCAGGTCGGCCGCATCTGCATGGATATGTGCATGGTCGATGTGACCGACATCCCTGAGGTGCAGCCCGGCGACGTGGCGACCATCTTCGGCGCGGACCTCTCGGTGGCCGAGCAGGCCGAAAAGGCCGGCACGATCCCATATGAGCTGCTGTGCGCCATGAGTCAGCGCGTGCAGCGCGTATATATCGACTGAGGTATAAATTTCGCTCCGATGGCGACAATAACTGTGCCCCTACATATCGACCGGGGCAAATATTGCATCGGAGATGAATGTTATGCAGCCAGTCAGACGCGGAGACATCTATTATGCCGACCTCAGCCCGGTGGTCGGCAGTGAGCAGGGCGGGATGCGCCCCGTGCTCATCATTCAAAACGACACCGGCAACCGCCACAGCCCGACGGTGATCGCCGCTGCGATCACGTCGCAGACCGGCAAGGCCAACCTGCCGACGCATATCTCGCTCGCGGCGCGCAGCTGCGGCCTGACGCGCGACAGTGTGATCCTGCTCGAGCAGGTTCGCACGCTCGATAAATCGCGCCTGCGCGAGCGTATGGGCCGTCTGGACGAGCCCGCGATGCATCAGGTGGATAACGCGATCGCCGTAAGCTTTGGCCTGCCGCAGTAAACGTCACGCCCAAAAAACGGAGGAACGGATATGAAGAAAAAGTCGCTTATCACGATCGCACTGGTCGCTGCGCTGGCCATGGTCGCCGCCGTGACCGTGTACGCGGTCGCAAACTACGGCTCGCGGGAAGACCCGCTCGTCACGTCCAGCTATCTGCAGGATGTCGTGCAGCCGCGCATGGAGGACGCCTACCGTTCCACACTCAACGGTGCGATCGGCGAGATGGAGGAGCAGTTTGCCGATCAGGTCGCTGCTGCGGGCGGTACATACGTGCTCGTGACGCTGGAAAACGGGCAGACGCTCACCGGACGCGCAGGCACGGAGGTGCTCATGCGCAGCGGTGCCGCAGCCGTGACGCAGAGCGCCGCCGTGGATCTCACATCCGGCTCGACGGCTGCCGTCGGCGCAAACCTCACGGAAAACCACCTGTATCTCCTGCAGACGGACGGCGCGGGCGTTCGCGCCTCGGCCGACACCACCGTCATGGTGCGCGGCAGCTACAGCATCGGCTGACTCCGGTTCTAAATCCATCGCTCCCGCGCATAGTCTGATGCGGGAGTGATTTTTTATGCCTGAGTATCCGATCCTGCAGCAAAACAAGCCCATCGGCACGCTGCGCGTGACGCGCGAGGGGCTGCATACGGTGTTTTCCGCGCGGGCGGCAACAGATGCGCCCCGGCTGCGGCTCGCCGTGTGCGGGGCGCGCTCACGCGCGTATCTCGGCCTGATGTTGCCGGACGGCAGCGGCGCGCTCACGCTGAAAAAGCGGCTCACGCGGCTCGAGTGTGCGCGTCTGCCGCAGGAGATTCTGTTCGCGGCGGACGAGGCGTGGGACATTCCGGCCGAGCCCGAGCCTGCGCCGGAGCCGGCGCCGCAGTGTGCGGACGATGGCCTGGATGTGCTCTGGTATTCTGCGCCGGACGGCGTGCTCACGACGTTTGACGGCAAGCGGACGGTCATCGCCATCCCGGCGGACGCGCCGAACCTCCCGCGCGGCGCACAGGCCGTGCTGCGGGAGATCGACGGGCGGCCGTATCTGATTTTTCCACGCTGAATTGCAATTCCGCCGCCGCCGTGCTATACTCGTGGCAAAGAAATGCAAAGGAGCACATTGCGATGAGAATGAGCGATCTGATCGTGAAAAAACGCGACGGGCAGGCACTCACGACGGAGGAGATCCGTTACGTGGTTGACGGCTACACCCGCGGCGAGATCCCGGATTATCAGATGTCCGCCATGCTGATGGCCATCTATTTTCGCGGCATGGATCGGCGCGAGACGCTGGATCTGACCATGGCCATGATGCACAGCGGCGAGACGCTGGATCTCTCGGGCGTGTCCGGCGTGAAGGCGGATAAGCACTCGACCGGCGGCGTGGGCGACAAGACCTCGCTCGTGCTCGTACCGATGGTGGCGAGCCTCGGCGTGAAGATGGCGAAGATGTCCGGCCGCGGCCTCGGCCACACGGGCGGTACGCTCGATAAGCTTGAGAGCATTCCGGGCTTTAACATCAACCTCCCCATGGAACGGTTCCTGGAGAATGTCGACCGCGTCGGCATGGTCATCGCCGGACAGACGGCGAACCTTGACCCCGCCGATAAAAAACTCTACGCCCTGCGCGACGTGACCGGCACCGTGCCGAGCATCCCGCTCATAGTCAGCAGCATCATGTCCAAGAAACTGGCTGCCGGTGCGGACGTCATCGTACTGGACGTCAAGTGCGGCGACGGCTCATTTATGAAGACGCTGGATGATGCGCGCGAGCTTGCGACCGAGATGGTCGAGATCGGCAAGATGGCCGGCCGCAAGACGGTTGCCGTCATCACGGATATGGACGAGCCGCTCGGTCATGCCGTCGGCAACGCGCTCGAGGTCAAGGAGGCAATTGCGACGCTGCGCGGCGAGCATACGAGCGAGCTGCTGGAGCTGTGCCTGACGCTCGGCGCGTGCATCCTTACGCAGGCGGGGCTCGCAGCCGATGATGCTGTGGCGCGCGCCATGCTCGAGCAGACGATCACGGACGGCTCGGCACTCAGAAAGCTGGCGGAGTTTGTTGCGGCGCAGGACGGCGACCCGGCGGCGATCTATGACCCGGCGCTTCTGCCGGCGGCGCCGGTGCAGATGGAAGTGCCGTCGCCCGCGAGCGGCTATGTGCGCCACATCGCGGCCACGGACGTGGGCCTCGTGTCCATGCGTCTCGGCGGCGGCCGCGCGACGAAGGACAGCACCATTGACTACGGCGTCGGCATCGTCCTGCACAAGAAGGTAGACGAGCCGGTCGCGGCAGGGGAGTCGCTCGCGACGATCCACGCCGCCGACGAGGCGGCCGCGCGCAAGGCAGTCGCGGAGCTCACCGCGTGCTACACGATTACCCCGGATGCGCCCCCGGCAGCGCCGTTCATCAAGGCGATCATCCGCTGACAGAGCATAAAAACTCCCGGAGCGACTGCTCCGGGAGTTTTTGCTGCCGGAAAACCACTTGGTTTCCGACAAATCGGTCACGGGTAGGCGTGCGTGCGCAGATACGTCAGCCATGCCTTCATGCCCTCGGCGTTGAGGTGCATGCCGTCGCCGTCCTGATAGCTCTGCGGCAGGAAGCCGTCATCGGCGACCAGACCGCTTGCCATGTCAAGATACTTCGCGCCGGTGCTTTCCGCCGCGGCGGCAATCCAGCCGTTGACCTTCTGGATGAGCTCGTTGGTAATGTCCTCGTACTGATAGTTGGACGCGATCGGCGTCAGCGAGCAGCAGATGATCTTCGTGCTCGGGCTCTTGGCCTTGACGGCGTTGATGAGCGTGGTGTAGACCGATTTGATCTGCTCCTCGTTCGTCATGGAGATGTTGTCCGCGCTCGGACAGATGACGAGATATGCGGGCTTGTTGACCTCACAGATCTCATCTGCGGGCACGTTGTTGCCGGTCACGGGGGATTTGTATTTCGCCGTGTCGAGCGACGAGGCGGGCAGAGAACCGGTCTCCGGTACCCAGACCTGCTTTTTTGCGTCCTTGCCGGTGAGCATCGACTCCGTCTGGAGCACCTTCAGCGATTTGTCACCCAGAAAATAGATCTGGTCGACGTAGGTGCTGCCCTTGTCCTCCGTCTGCGCGAGCGCGGCGGACGACCGGATCGGCGTGATCGGATTGACCTGCGGCGTCGGTGTCGGCGTGACAGCGGCGGCAGGGTCATCCTTCGGCTTGGAGGTGTGCGTGTTGCCGACGGCGTTGGTGAACACCAGCACGACGGCTACCAGCGCCAGACACAGCAAGATCGCGCCCGACCAGAAGGTGTAGAGCATGTTTTTGTTCGTGTTTTTCATTGGGATCCCTCGCTTCCGGATAGACAAAAGAAGCCCGGGAAAGGGCTTCTTTTGCAGTTTCAGTTACGCTTCCTGTTCTTTCTTTGCTTCCTCGATGACCTTCTGCTGGACGTTGCCGGGCGCTTCCTCGTAGCGAATGAACTTGCACGAGAAGGAGCCGCGTCCCTGCGTCATGGAGCGCAGATCGATCGTGTAGGAGCCCATCTCCGCCATCGGGACTTCCGCCTCGACGGTCTGCATGCCGTCCTCCGCCGTCATGCCGAGCACGGTGCCGCGGCGCTTGGAGGAGATGTCGGACATGATGTCGCCAAGGTTGGCGTCCGGGATGGTGACCTTCAGCAGGCCGATCGGCTCGAGGATGGTCGGCTTCGCCTTCGGGATGCCGTCCTGATAGGCGAGGCGGGCAGCCGTCTGGAACGCCATATCGTTGGAGTCGACCGGGTGGTAGGAGCCGTCGTACAGCACGGCCTTCAGGCCGACGAGCGGGTAACCGGCGAGCACGCCCTTCTGCACGGCGTTGCGCAGACCCTTTTCAACGGACGGGAAGAAGTTTTTCGGCACGCTGCCGCCGAAGACCTCCTCGGCGAAGATCATGTCGTCGGACTCATCCTGCGGCTCGAAGCGGATCCAGACGTCACCGAACTGGCCGCTGCCGCCGGACTGCTTTTTGTGGCGGCCGTGTGCTTCGACCTTGGCCTTGATCTTTTCGCGGTAAGCGACGCGCGCCGGCTTGAGCTCGGTCTCGACGCCGAAGCGGCTCTTGAGCTTGGCGCACAGCACGTCGACCTGAATGTCGCCCGCGCCGGAGATGACCATCTGGTGGGTCTCGGCGTTGTTGACGAGCGTGAAGGAGATGTCCTCCTCATTCAGGCGGGCAAGGCCGGACGCGACCTTGTCGTCCTGTCCCTTGGTCTTGGGGCTGATGGCCATGGAGTAGCAGGGCTCAGCCAGCTTGATGGCGGGCAGCTCGACCTCGTTTTTCGGGTCGCAGACGGTGTCGCCGGTCTTCCACTCCATCTTGCCGATGGCCACGATGTCGCCGCAGCAGGCTTCCTTGACCTCAGTACTCTTCTTGCCGCACATGGTGTACATACGGCCGAGCTTATCGGTGCTGCTCGTGCGCATGTTGCGCAGAGACAGATCGGACACGACCTTGCCGGACAGCACCTTGATGAAGGAGTACTTGCCGAACTGGTCGGAAATGGTCTTGAACACGAACGCGCACACGGGACCGTTCGGGTCGACGGCGAGCTTGCCGCCGTCTGCCGTGGCGACCTCGCCGATGTCGGCCGGGCTGGGCACGTAATCGACGATCGCCCGCAGCACGCTCTCGGTGCCGATGCCGCTGCCGGCAGCGCCGCAGAGCACGGGGAACACGGTGCGGTCCTTCAGACCCAGACGAAGACCCTTGACGGTGTCCTCTTCAGAGAGCATCATGTCCTCGAAATACTTCTCCATGAGCGCCTCGTCGGCGCTGGCGGCCGCCTCAAAGAGCGTCTCGCGCAGCGACTCGACCATGTCGGCGTCGGCGGCGGGAACGTCGATCTTCTCGGTCTTGTTGCCCTTGGTCTGATAGGCGACGTTGTGCACGAGGTCGATAACACCCGTGCCGTCGCTCATCGGCGCGGTGACCGCGCAGACGGCGCTGCCGTACTTGTCCTGCAGGGCGGAGAGGACACCGGCAAAATCGCCGTGATCCTCGTCGGTCTTGGAAATGTAGAACAGGCAGGGGATGTTCTCGCTCTTGAGGTATTTCCAGCAGCGCTCCGCGCCGACGGCGATGCCGTCCTTCGCGGTGCAGAAGATCATGCCGGCCTCGGCCGCGCGCATGGCGCAGCGAGCGTCACCCGCAAAGTCGAAAAAGCCCGGGCAATCGAGGATGTTGATCTTGCAGCCGCCGAAATTGACCGGCGCGATGCTGGTCGAGATCGTGATCTTGCGCTTGATCTCCTCGGGATCGTAGTCACAGACGGTGTTGCCGTCGGCGGTTTTGCCCTGACGGTCGATCGCACCGGTCAGGTACAGCATGCTCTCGGCGAGCGTGGTCTTGCCGCTGCCGCCATGTCCGAGCAGGCACACGTTGCGGATGTTCTTGGTTTCGTAGCTCATGTAGTGTACTCTCCTTCTATATTAACTATCGGAAATTCCAACTCCGGAAGCCATGTGCTGTATTTAACACATGACTATAAAAGTATACACGATTTCGAAACTCTTGGCAATCATAAATATGAAAACTCAGCGTTTCAGGCCGAAATTCAGCAATATGACAGGAACGAGCCACAGGCCCATATACACGAAGAGGTTGCCGACTGTGGCGGAATCGAACGCGCCGATGGCGCACAGGGCAAACATCAGTATGACGCCGACGACCGTGCACAGCAGAGCGAGGATGACGCAGATGCGTACCGCCTGAAAGAGCTGTCGGCCGGTTCCGGCGACGCCGACGAGCGGACCGAGGCCGTCGCGCGCCACGATGCCCGCGGTCTGCGTGTAGTCCGAGGGCTCGGCGGCCGACATGGCGTAGCGCTTGGAGTACGCCGGGAAGTCGAAGCCGTCGGTGGACATCTTGAACTTCTGGCTGAGCATCAGCGGCGTGATGTTGAAGTCACGCACGGCGAAGATCGGCGCGATGCGCGTGCGCAGCAGGCCGAAGAGCGCGTTCTGCACCGACTGCACCGGCACGTACTTGATCTTGAAGCTTGCGACGAACAGCCCGTTGATGGACGCGAATACGGCGTTTTTGACGTTGAGCTGCTGCGGCAGATGCACGCCCTTGAGATTCATGAAGGCACTGCTGCCGACGAGCACTTCCTCGCCGTTGACAAGCGCCGTCAGGCCGCCGCTCTCGTTGCAGGTGAAGGAGTCGACCGGCATGAGCGCACAGTTGTTGCGCTGCATGAGATCGGTGAACACGGAGGCGAGACAGCTGCCGGAGGCGACGATCACGCTGCCGGTGTAGGAGATGACCTTGTCCGGGAACGCACCGTCGAGAATGCGGATGTCCTCGATGGAGATGTTGCGTGCGGTGAACAGATCCTTATCCGTCACGATCAGGTGCTTGCTGCGGCCGATATCGCTCGCACCGTTCCAGCCGGCGATGGCGCTGCCGGTCTGGGCGAGCTTGCGCGCGGCCGTCCGGAACGGGACGGCGAACGCGACCAGCGCCGCAAACGGCGCACACGGCGCGGTGACGGCGGCGAACACGTGCAGGATGTTGGCGTAGTTGCCGCTGAGGATCGTGGCAAGCAGGCCGAGGATCACGGACGCGGCGATGAGATACGGCGCGAGACCGGCATAGATCGTGTCGGCCGGGCCAGCCTCCTCGCTGCGGTGGATGAAGCCCGCCGTGTCGCGCTTGGACTTGAGCACGGTGATGCTATCCTTGACGACCTCGCTGTCCGCGCTGACGGTGTAGGGGTCTTTGTCGACGGCGAGCGTGCGGAATGTGTACTTAAAGCCGCGGCAGGTGTTCAGCGCGCTCCACAGGCAGCAGGCGACGGAAAACGCGGACACGGCGCAAAACGGCAGACCCACGGCATCCGAACCGGTGACGGCCAGCACGACCGCGTCCAGCGCGGAAAAGACACAGTTGAGAAACACGAGCGATTCCAGTCCCGGCGTGCGGCGCACGAGGTTGAAAAAGCCGTTGGTGATCACGTCCAGACCGATGAGCATCACGGTCAGCTGCATCATCAGACACACGAGCGCGGCGACGGTCGGGCTGCTTTTGAGCACACCGAACACCGGCAGACCGAGCGAGATGTAGATCAGCGGGATGCACACGAGCATGGCCGCGCGGCAGCGAAAGCGCAGGGATTTGACCTGACCGCCGTAATACTTTGCGGCGTCCTCCGCACTCGGCTCCGGGCCGAGCGCCTCCTCGGCGTCAGCCGAGGCATGCACGGCGTTGTTGTGCGCGCGCACACGGTAGGCCACGGCTGCCAGCCGCGCCATGAGCGGGTTGAGCACCGAGTCCTGAAAGCTGCGGCGGGCGGGCGCATCGTCCTCGTCGCGCGTGTAGCTTCCCGCGCGGGCATAGGCCGCGTCGCCGCTCTCCGCGCCTTCCTCGGTGATGGCCTGAAACACACGCGTCGGCTCTTCCGGCTCGGGCTCGGGGTCATACAGGCCCTCCGGCACATCCGGCGGGGCGGAGACAGGGATGGATGCATCCTCCTCCGGCAGGTCGTCCTCGGGCTCGACCGGCTCATCCGGCACGACCTCCGAGAGCTTGGAGGCGAAGCTCTTGAGCCCTGAGAACCCTTTTTGTGCCAGACGCTTGGCGCCGGCCTTCGTCTCGTTCCACTTTTCGATCTCGGCCGCGGTCGCATGGTCGCGCTGGCGCTTCGGCTGATAGCGCTTGACGTCGTGATCCTCATGCACGGGTGCGGTTTGTGCCTGCGTGCTTTCGGCATCGTCCAGCGCACTGTCGAGCTCGGCGGACATGAGGATGTCCTCGGTCTCGGCGTCGGCCGCTTCCGCTTCCTCGATCATCTCCGCTGTGACGGGGCGGCTGCGGTAAGCCGGGCGCGGACGCGGCGCCGGCTTTTCCGTCTGAAAATCTTTATATTCGTCCAGAATGGATTCCAGGGAGAATTCCTCCGCATTCAGATCAAAAGAAATGTCCTCTGGCGAGCGATCAAATTCGTCCATATGGTCAACTCCTTTTTATAGTGAGGGGCACGGACGTTCAGCTGCGCTGGCGCAGCGCCTCATAGAGCAGCACCGCTGCGGCAGCGGATGCATTGAGCGAGGAGATCTGTCCGTGCAGCGGGATGCTGACGAGAAAATCACACTTTTCGCGCACCAGCCGGCTGATGCCGCTGCCCTCCGAGCCGATGACGATGCAGGCGGGGCCTGTCAGATCCGTCTTCCACAGCTCGTTTGAGCCCTCGGCGGCCGTGCCGTAGATCCAGAGACCGTTTTTCTTGAGCGTCTCGATCGCGGCGACCAGATTCGGCACCCGCGCGATGGCCATGTGCTCAAGCGCGCCCGCGGACGCCTTGTCCACGATGGCGGTCAGCCCCGCGCTGCGGCGCTTCGGGATGATGACGCCGTGCGCGCCGGCGCACTCGGCCGTGCGGATGATCGCGCCGAGGTTGTGCGGGTCGGAGATCTCGTCGCACAGCACGAGAAACGGCGCCTCACCGCACTCGGCGGCGACGGCGAGCATGTCCTCGATCGTGCTGTACTCCTTGACGGCGCACAGCGCGATCACGCCCTGATGTGCGTGCGTCTGGCTCATGGCGTCGAGCTTGCGGCGGTCGGCCTCCGTGACGACGATGCCGGCGCTGCGCGCTTTTGAGGCGATGTGCCCGAGCGTCTTGTCCACGTCGCCCTTGGCGATGAAGATCTTGTCGATCGTGCGGCCCGCGCGCAGGGCCTCGATGACCGCGTTGCGGCCTTCGATCAGATCATTGCGCGCTTCTGTTTCAAATTCTTGCATTTGTTCCATGTGATAACCATACCTTGCGACATAATAATACAGATATCATCATACCACACGCTGCGCCATTTAGAAAGCACAAATTACGATTCCGGATATTTTTTTATGGACTTTGGGCCTGGAAGAAGGTATCATGGTCATACGTTGTTTTTACGGAGGAACCCCATGAGAAAACTGATGAACAAAATCGACCGGTTTTGCTATACACATCCGCGCTTCGGCATTCCGAACCTGATGCTGATCATCGTCATCGGCAACGCGGCCGTCTGGCTGCTGGCGCAGATGGACACGACCGGACAGATCGTGTCGCTTCTGAGCGGCTCGGCGCAGGGCATCCTGCACGGGCAGGTCTGGCGGCTGATCACCTATGTGTTCGTGCCGACGGAGTCACGGCCCATCTGGCTGCTGCTGATGCTGTACTTCTACTACTGGATCGGCTCGTGCCTTGAGCGCGAGTGGGGCAACGGCAAATTCACGATCTACTACGTGAGCGGTATGCTGCTCACGGCAATCTACGGCGTGGTGCTCTCGGCCATCCTCGGCCGCGACGTGGTCGTCTCGACCACGTACCTGAACCTGTCCATGTTCTTTGCCTTTGCGACGCTGTATCCGGATGTGCAGGTGCTGCTGTTTTTCATCATCCCGATCAAGGTGAAGTATCTGGCGTATCTGGACGCGGCGCTGTTCGTGTTCGGCGTGATCACGATGTCCTTCCCGCTGAACCTGCTGCCGGTGGTGGCGGTGCTCAACTATCTGGTCTACTGCGGCGACTGGCTGTTTGACTTCTTCCGCCCGTCGCACGTGCGCCAGCGGCAGAAAACGGTCAACTTCAAGCGCGAGGCGCGGCGCATTCAGCGCGAGCAGGCGAACAAGCCCTATCACTACAAGTGCGCCGTCTGCGGCCGCACGGACGCGGACCACCCGGAGCTGGAGTTCCGGTATTGCTCCCGCTGCGTTGGCTACCACTGCTTCTGTCAGGATCACATCAATAACCACATCCATTTCACGGAGTGAGCGCCATGCAGACTTTGCAGCAAAAAAGAGAATACACCGTCGCGGTGCTCGACCCGGCGGGGAATGTCACGGCTATCGTCTGCTCGGACGTGCCGGCGGCCGAGCGTGCGCGCGTCGCAGCGCAGATCCTGCGTCTGCCGGAGCTGGGCATTGAGCAGGTCGCGTTTCTGACCGAGCCGCGCAGCGGCGGAGAGATCCGGCTGGAGATGATGGGCGGTGAGTTTTGCGGCAATGCCCTGCGCTGCGCCGGCTTTTATCAGGCGCTGCGCAACGGCGCGCAGGGCAAAAGCTGCGTCTTTGCCGAGATCAGCGGGGCGGACGGTGTCCAGCCCGTCATGGCGGATACGGCGGAGGGCACGGCGTCCACGGTGATGCCGCTGCCGCTGTCCGTGCAGCCGGCCGGCTGGGCGGACGTGCAGGCGGCGCGCGTGACCTTTGCCGGCATCACGCACTTTGTCATCGACTGTGCGCAGCCGGACGAGGCGCTCGTGCAGCGCGCCATTGCCGCCGCGCCCGAGGCCAGCGCCGTCGGGGCAATTTTTCTCGACCGCGCATGCGGCAGCATAAAGCCGGTCGTGTTCGTGCGCGAGACCGCGTCCTGCGTCGCGGAAAACAGCTGCGCCTCCGGCAGCGTCGCCACGGCCGTCGTGCTCACGGCGGACTTTGCCGACGGCATCACGGAGATCGGCATCGGCCAGCCGGGCGGCACGCTCGAGGTCGGTGTGCAGCGCACGGACGGCGCGGTGACGGGATTGTCGATCGGCGGCGCGGTGCGCCTGACGCAGACGCTGACCGTCACGCTGCCGGGACCGGCGGCCGCGCCGTGTTAATTCGTAAACTATGCTTGCATATTGCCGCGCAATCATGTAGCATATTCTAAGATTATGAACAGGGCGCTGTGCAAAACACACCCGAAACTGCCATATTCGGAGAGGAGAATGTGTGATGAAATGTCCCCGCTGCGGTCATGAAATGACGCTGGATACCCATCGGAAATACGCACTGAACATGTGCTATGAGTGCGGCTATATCGAAGGCCGCCTGATCGACCCCGAAAAGAAGGGTGAGACGAACTTCGAGCGCCTGAAAAAGCTCAACTTCAACGAGATGCTCGCATTTCTGTCCAAGGGTCTCGGTATGGACGAGGAAAAACTTGCCGATTGGCTGGACGACGAGGTCAAGTGAGCGCCAAACCGCATAACATGCCGCACGCCGTGCCCGGAACGGGCGCGGCGTGTTTTTTTTATGGAAGCGGGGAAACAAATTGATGTATCCGACAAAGATTCTTCGAATTTTTCAACTTTTTTCGGCAAATGCGTGTCTTGACGCGCAGCGAATGCGGGTGTTATCATCAAGCCATCAAACGCGAAGACACAGAGTAGTAAGCAGGAACGTCCTTTCAGAGAAGTGCCGGGTGGTGCGAGGCACAAAGCGTACAGACCTGCCGAACTGGCTGAACAGCGGCTGCGCTGAACGATGAGTAGGTGCAGACGGGTGCGCCCGTTATTGTGCAGGGATATGATGGTATCCCGGATAAGTGCGTCCCCGATCGCGGGGGCGAAGAAGAGTGGTACCGCGGAGGGTTTTCGGCCTTTCGTCTCTTCTGCCAGAGGGCAGGAAAGACGGAGGGTTTTCTTTTTTCCTGCCAGACCATCAGACTATGCTTTTGCAGGAGGAATGAATCATGAAAACCCGGACCAAGACCAGAACCATACCCAAGACCCCGTTTTTTGCCGCTTTCTCGGTCGGCGCAGTGCTCTTTTCCGCGCACGCCGGCGGCGGCTTTGCTACCGGAAACCAGGCCAACACCTATTACGTCGGCCTCGGCTGGGCCGGCATCGTGTCGGCGATCGTTGCCATGCTGCTGCTCACGCTCACGATGCGCGAGGCCATGATCATGTACAATTCCCGCGGCCTGACGAGCTACAAGCAGCTGTTCGAGACACTCTATCATCCCTTTGACAAGATCGAGTGGCTGTTCGAGATCTTCTTTTACATCATGGTGCTCATGGCCGTCGCGGCGGCCATCTCGGGCGCGGCCTCCGCGCTGCGGAGCTATTTCGGCGTGAACTATTATCTCGGCGTCGTGGCCGTCGGCTGCCTCGTGCTGCTCCTGACCATTTTCGGCGCCGGCATCGTCCGCGCAGCATCCACCTATATGGGCATCGCCATCCTCGTCACTGCCATCACCATCTACGCCATCGGCATCTTCAAGAGCGAGTCGCCGCTGTTCACCGTCCTCAGTGCTGATTTTCAGACGACCGGTTTCGCCAATGTCCCCAAATCAATCTTCAACGCCTTCACCTATGCCGGCTTCCAGTGCGTCACGCTCCCGACCATGATCGCCTGCGGCACGACTATGCGCAGCAAGCAGGGCTGTGCCAAGGCCATGTGGATCTCCTTTGCCATGAACGCCGTTGCGCTCGTGCTGTCCGTGTTCATGCTCATCTGCTGGCGCGGCGTCTACACCGCCGTCGACGGCGGCACGACCATCCCCACGCTCACGGTCTGCAACGCCATGGGCATCCGCGCGCTCACCGCGGTTTACGGCGTCTGCCTCATGCTCTGCCTCATCTCCACGGGTGTGACGACGATCTTCGGCTTCGTCGCCCGCTTTGAGAAGCTGCCGATGTTCCGCGGCATCCAGTCTGCGCCGGTGCGCAGCGCCATCGTGTCCGCGTTCATCATCATTTTGTCCATGTCCATCTCCATGGCCGGCCTCACGAACATCATCAAGTACGGCTATGGCTACTGCGGCTATCTCGGCATCGCGGTTGTGGTCGTTCCGTTCCTGACCGTCGGCGTGTACAAAAACCGCAGGTATATCCGCGAGCACGGTCTTGTGCAGGGCTTTGCCGCCGCGCAGCCGGAGGCTGAAGCGGCCGAAGCCGCGGCACCCGCCGCCGTCCCCGCCGCGGCGAAATAACATATTACGAAAATCGCCCCGCAGCAGAAGCTCTGCTGCGGGGTGTGCTTTTCTCTCATGATTCTATTTATGCTGCCGGTTCCCACTCGACCGTGTCGAGTATGGCGAGTACCTGCTCACCCTGCGCCGCGAACCACGGCGCGTTCGGGTCGGTCCATGCGTAGATGCCGCTGTTTTTTCCCTGATAGCTGAGGAAGGTCCAGTTTTTGTCGCCGTCATAATACCCGGCAGAGACGCTGTCTCCGGCGAGCGTCAGCGATTTTTCCTTCAGCCCCGTGCCGCACACGCCGAAGCTGTCCGACCAGTACAGCTGCACACAGCTGTCCGAGCCGCTGTCCGGCCAGATCTTTACACCGAAGTCGGTTTCCGAACCGTCGAGCGTCCCTTCGGGGCAGATCTCATACTTCCAGCCGTCCGGAACCTGCACACGCAGCGTTCCGGCAGCGCCGGATACGGTCGCGGTCTCGGTGGGCGTGGGCGTTTGCTGCGGTGCGCCCGTGGTCTGCGTGCCGCAGCCGGCGGGGAGGAGCATCAGCAGCGCGAGGAGCAGTGCGTGGAGCAGTCGTGGTTGTTTCATGGTCAGGCCGCCTTTCTATATAATTGTATGGTCAGACGGCCGCACAGTACAAATGTTCCCCAAAAGCAAAAAACCTCCGGCGGCCGATGCATCGGCCGCCGGAGGCGTGGTGCGCCTGAAGGGACTCGAACCCACACGCTGAAAGCACGAGAACCTAAATCTCGCATGTCTACCAATTCCATCACAGGCGCAAACAGAAAGCGGCGGTATCGGCCGCCGCTCTTAAGCCTCTATTTTTCCACGGGGAGGTTCCCGAGGCGGAGCATATCGCTGAATCCGCAGATGCCGTCTCATTTTCAACCGGCAGATGGAGCCGATGCGGAGCTGTTCGCTTGACCCGCACGCCGCATTTGCAGCATCCTCATCTTATCACAGCCGCTGCGGCTTGACAAGTGGGCAAACGAGAATGCCGCACAAAAACTTTACCGACGCAAATTGACAACGGTCTGAAAACCTGCTATCATGCATACGATTTTTTTCGTATGGAGGGGTGCGCAATGCGCAAGTATACGGCGTCCGTCATCGCGGCCGGCTGCCTTTGGGGGCTGATGGGACTGTTTACGCGCACGCTGGCGGCATACGGCGTGGACGCGACGGGCGCGATCGTGCTGCGCTGCGGCATTGCCGCACTGCTGTTCGGCGCGACCATCCTCGTGCGCGACCCGAAGCAGTTTCGTATCCGGCTGCGGGATTTCTGGTGCTTTTTCGGCACGGGCATCTGCAGCCTCCTCTTTTTTACGTATTGTTATTTTCAGGCCATCACGATCATGGATCTGTCCACGGCGGCCGTGCTGCTGTATACGGCCCCGTCGATCGTCATGGTGCTGTCACTGCTTTTGTTTCACGAACGCATCACGGCGCAGAAGCTTGTCGCACTTGTGCTGGCGTTTGCCGGGTGCTGTCTGGTGTCGCTCGTCGGCGGGGAGCACAAGCTCTCCGCGGCCGGTATCCTCTACGGCCTCGGCGCGGGCTTCGGCTACGCACTCTACAGCATCTTTGCCCGCTACGCGCTCGATCGCGGCTATTCGAGCAGTACCGTCAACTTCTACTCCTGCCTGCTGACCACCGCCGGCGCGGCGATCTTCTGGGGCGCGGCGCAGCCGCTGGGCGTGATGTTCGCATCGTGGCAGGGCTTCGGCCTGTGCACGGCACTCGGCATTGTCACGTGCTACCTGCCGTATCTGCTCTATACCTACGGTCTTTCGGGACTTGAGACGGGCAAGGCGTCCATTCTCGCCTCGTTTGAGCCGGTCGTGGCGACGCTTGTGGGCATCTTCGTGTTTCACGAGACGCTCACGCCGCTGAGCGCACTCGGCTGTGTGTGCGTGCTCTCGGCGGTCGTGCTGCTCAATCTCAAGCGGCGGCCGAAAGCAAACTGAATCCGACAAGAAAGCCGTCCGTTCCCGATCGGGAGCGGACGGCTTTTTGCGCGTGTGTTTACTTGTTGTTATAGGCTTCAATGCCCTTGGCCAGCAGCTCCATGGAGCGCTTGAGGGCGTCCTGATTGATGACGTAGGCCATGCGGATCTCGTTGACGCCGGTGTGCGGCGTCTTGTAGAAGCTCTCGGCCGGGGTGAACATGAGCGTGTCGCCGTTGTCGTCAAACTCCTCGAGCATGAACAGCTGGAACTTCTCGGCATCGTCCACGGGGAGCTTGGCCATGACGTAGAACGCGCCCTTCGGCTCGGAGTAGATAACACCGGGGATCTTCCTGAGCCCTTCGACGAGGGTGTCGCGGCGGGCCTTATACTCCTTGCGCACGGCGTCGAAGTATTCGGGGCCGACGGTGTAGAGCGCGGCGGAGGCGACCTGGTCGATCGTGGAGGCGCACAGACGGCCCTGACACCACTTCATGGCGTTGTTGTAGAGATCGCTGTTGCGCGTGATCACGCAGCCGATGCGCGCGCCGCAGGCGCTGAAGCGCTTGGACACGGAGTCGATGACGACGACGTTGTCCTCATAGCCCTCGAGCTGCAGCAGGCTCATGAGCTTCTCGCCGCCGTAGACGAACTCGCGGTACACCTCATCGCCGATGATGAACAGATTGTGCTCCTTGGCGATGTCGGCCATGAGACGGAGCTCTTCCTCGGTGAGGATGGTGCCGGTCGGGTTGCCGGGGTTGGTGAAGAGGATGGCGCGGGTGTGCTCGTTGATGCAGGCCTCGACGCGCTCGCGGATGGCAAACCTGTAGTTTTCCTCCGGCGTCGTGGTGATGGGGCGGATAGTCGCGCCGGTGAGCGTGACGAACGTGCTGTAGTTCGGGTAGAACGGCTCGGGGATGATGATCTCATCACCCTCATCGAGGATGCAGCTGAGCGCGATCTGCAGCGCCTCGCTGCCGCCGGTGGTGATGAGCACCTGCTTGTTGGTGATGGGTGCGTCGATCTTGCCGTAGTAGTTGACGACGGCGTCGATCATCTCCGGCACGCCGTCGGACGGGGCGTAGGCCAGGACCGGCTGGCTGAAGTTCTTCACAGCCTCAAAGTAAGCCTCAGGGGTGGCGATATCGGGCTGGCCGATGTTCAGGTGGTAGAGTTTCTTGCCTTTTTTGGCAGCCTCGTTTGCATAGGGCGCGAACTTGCGCATGGGCGAGAGGCCGCATTTTTCGATCTTACTGGAAAATTTCATGTTGCTCCTCCGTTTTTATGGATATTTCTTGTTCCTTTTTGCTCCTAAGCAAATTCATGATAACGCATTTTTTCAGAAACTACAACTGATTTTTTTGGAAAAAACCGGACACAAATTTAACAATCGCGTCCTGTGGTGGAAGACGGAACAAAGAGGCCGCCGCAGCGAGCTGCTGCGGCGGCCTTTACGAATACTATTGATCGTGTTGCGATCAGACCTTGAAGTCCACGGAGGTCGCGCCCTGATCGTTCTGCTCGAAGGTGTAGTCCTTGCCGGGCAGGATGGCATTGAGCAGGATGCCGACGATGGAGGCGACAGCCAGACCCGACAGGGACACAACGCCGATCTGGATGCTGCCGGAGTAAGTGATGCCGATGGCGAGCACGAGGATGAGCGCGGCGATGATGACGTTGCGGGTGTTGGTGAAGTCGACCTTGTTCTCGACGACGTTGCGCACGCCGACGGCGGAGATCATGCCGTAGAGCACGAGGGACACGCCGCCGATGGTAGCCGTCGGCATGGCGGACACGAGCGCCGCGAACTTCGGGCAGAAGGACACGACGATGGCGATGCAGGCAGCGATGCGGATCACGCGCGGATCGTACACGCGCGACAGGGCAAGCACGCCGGTGTTCTCACCGTAAGTGGTGTTGGCCGGAGCGCCGAAGAGGGAAGCGAGCGTGGTGGCCAGACCGTCACCCAGCAGGGTGCGGTGGAAGCCGGGGTCGACCATGAAGTTCTTGCCGCAGGTGGAGGAGATGGCGCAGATATCGCCGATGTGCTCGACCATGGTGGCAAGGGACAGGGGCACGACCGTCAGCACGGCGGACCAGAGGACGCCGCTGTCGACCGGGCCGGCAAAGAGGTGGAACACGCTGTTTTTCCAGAAGATCGGCAGGCCGAACCACTTGGCGCTGCTGACGGCAGCGGCGACGGAGGCACGCTCCGCGGGGTCAACGATGAGTGCGAAGATATAGGAGCCGAGCACGCCGAGCAGGATCGGGATGATCTTGGCCATGCCCTTGCCCCACATATTGAAGCCGATGACGATGAGGATCGCAACGATGGCGATGAGCCAGTTGGCACGGCAGTTGGTGATGGCGGAGGAGGACAGCGTCAGGCCGATGGCGATGATGATCGGACCCGTGACGATCGGCGGGAAGTAGCGCATGACTTTCTTGACGCCGAAGACCTTGAACAGGGTCGACAGGATGATGTACATCAGGCCCGCGATGGCGACGCCGAAGCAGGCGTAGGCCAGCAGGTCATTATTATAGATCGCGGAGCCGTCCGGATTCGTCCCGATGGTGCGCACTGCGTTGTAGCCGCCGATGAAGGCGAACGAGCTGCCGAGGAAGGCCGGGACTTTGCCCTTGGTCAGCAGGTGGAACAGCAGCGTGCCGAGGCCGGCGAACAGCAGCGTCGTTGCGACGTCGAGGCCGGAGAGCGCCGGGACGAGGACGGTCGCGCCGAACATGGCGAACATGTGCTGGAGACCCAGAACGAACATTCTGGGCGCGCCGAGTGTACGTGCGTCGTACACCGGCTCGGTGCCGATGGATTTGTTGCTCATAGATTTTTTCCTCCCGTGAAAATTTAATCTATTCTATCTCCTCGTTCGAGGATACAGACACTGTTTTCCCCGTCCGTCTCCTGCAGGCGGACGGCCACGATCTCGCTCTTGGCGGTCGGGATGTTTTTGCCAACGTAGGTGGCCTTGATCGGCAGCTCCGAGTGGCCGCGGTCGATCAGGGCGAAGAGCTGGATGCGCGCCGGACGGCCGAGCCGCATCACGGCATCGAGCGCCGCGCGTGCCGTGCGGCAGGTGTAGATGACATCGTCGACCAGCACGACGGTTTTGCCCGCGACCGGGAAGGGGACATCGGTGCGGTTGAGCACCGGCGTATCCGCAGCCGGACTCAGATCGTCACGGTAGAGCGAGATGTCCAGCTCACCGACCGGCAGACGCACACCGTCGATGCGCGCAGTGTTCCCGGCCAGCCTGTGCGCCAGCGGCACGCCGCGCGTGTGGATGCCGATCAGGCACAGATCCTCCGTGCCGTCGTTCTTTTCGAGGATCTCATGCGCGATGCGCACGAGCGTGCGGTCGATGGCGGCCGCATCCATGACCTTTGCCTTGCATTTGAGCTCCACAGCGATGCCTCCGTGCATAGAAAAACGCCCTGTCCGAGTCCAGACAAGGCGGCAGCGCGCAGGGAGAGCACATAGTGACTCCCACCGTGATTCCATTAGCCGTGACACCTTGCCGGTATCTCGTACCGACTTAAAAATATCATCCTGCGTAAAATACCACCATGGGCGACAGTTGTCAATAAGAAATTCACGATTTCGCCACAAAAAATATCCCTCCCGCGACAAACGGGAGAGATAAATCATAAATATTTACATTCAGGCCTTCTTGAAGCTGTCCTTGAGCGCGACGGCGCGATTAAAGACGAGATGTCCGGGCGCGGAATCCTTGTTGTCCACGGCAAAGTAGCCGAGGCGCAAAAACTGGAACGCAGCCGGGGCCTCGGCACCGGCAAGCATCCGCTCGACCTTGCAGCCGGTGAGCACGGACAGCGAGTCCGGGTTCAGGCACTCGAGATAGTCCTTGCCGTCACCCTCGGGGTCTGCGTCGGCAAAGAGATTGTCGTACAGGCGAACCTCGGCGTCGGCGCAGTTGTGCGCATCGACCCAGTGGATCGTGCCGCGCACCTTGCGTCCGTCGGGCGTGTTGCCGCCGCGGGTCTCGGGATCGTACTCGCACAGCACCTCCGTCACGTTGCCATCCGCGTCCCTGACGCAGCCGGTGCAGCGCACGATGTACGCGCCCTTGATGCGCACCTCGTTGCCGGGGAAGAGGCGGTTATACTTCTTCGGCGGCTCCTCCATGAAGTCATCGGCCTCGATCCACAGCTCGTTGGAGAAGGTCACGTCGCGCGTGCCGGCGTTTTCGTCCTCGGGGTTGTTTTCGACGGCGAACGTCTCGCTCTGACCCTCGGGGTAGTTTGTGATGCGCAGCTTCACCGGGTGCAGCACGGCCATGGCGCGCTGGGCGTGGAGGTTGAGATCCTCACGCAGGCAGTGCTCCAGGAAACTGTAGTCGACCGTGGACGCGACTTTGGACACGCCGATGCGCTCGCAGAAATTGCGGATGGACGAGGGCGTGTAGCCGCGGCGGCGCAGACCGCACAGCGTCGGCATACGCGGATCGTCCCAGCCGGAGACGTAGCCTTCCTCGACGAGGCGGCGCAGCTTGCGCTTGGACATGACGGTGTAGTTGATGCCGAGGCGTGCAAACTCGATCTGGCGCGGCTTGCACGGAACGGACACGTTGTCGACCACCCAGTCGTAGAGCGGGCGGTGATCCTCATACTCCAGCGAGCAGAGCGAGTGCGTGATGCCCTCGAGCGCGTCCTGGATCGGGTGCGCGAAGTCGTACATCGGGAAGATGCACCACTTTGTGCCCTGACGGTGGTGCTCGATGTAGCGGATGCGGTAGAGCACGGGGTCTCGCATATTGAAGTTGCCGGATGCGAGGTCGATCTTCGCGCGCAGGGTGTACTTGCCCTCCGGGAACTCGCCGGCGCGCATACGCGCAAAGAGGTCGAGGCTCTCCTCGACCGGACGGTCGCGCCACGGGCTGACGGCGGGGGTGTTCACGTCTCCGCGGTACTCGCGGAACTGCTCCGGCGTCAGCTCGCACACATAGGCGAGCCCTTTCTTGATAAGCTCCACGGCGTATTCATAGTCCTTCTCGAAGTAGTCCGAGCCGAAGAAAAACCGGTCACCCCAGTCAAAGCCGAGCCAGTGGATATCCTCCTGAATGGCCTCGACGAACTCGTTGTCCTCCTTAGAAGGGTTCGTGTCGTCCATGCGCAGGTTGCAGATGCCGCCGAATTTCTCGGCTGTGCCGAAATCGATGCACAGCGCCTTGCAGTGACCGATGTGCAGGTAGCCGTTCGGCTCGGGCGGGAAGCGGGTGTGGATGGTCTGGCCGGCGAAACGGCCGCCCGGCGCGAGATCGGCTTCGACAAAGGCTTCGATAAAGTTTTTGGTATCTTCCATAGTGTTTTTTCAACTCCAGATAATATTGCAGAAGTATTATACACGATTCGATTTCTGTTTACAATATCCAAAAAGAAATATATAATGCGTATAGAAATGACCGAATCGGAGGTAGGAACCATGTACGATCTGCTCATCATCGGCGGCGGGCCCGCGGGTCTGTCGGCGGCTATGACGGCGCGCAACCGGAACCTGTCCGTGTGCGTGATCTGCGGCGGCGCGGCCGACAGCGCGCTGTATAAGGCCGGGCATGTCACGAACTATCCCGGTGTGCCGGATGTCTCCGGCCCTGCGCTGCTTGAGACCATGACGCAGCAGGCGCGTGCGCTCGGAGCGGACTTTTTGCGCGAGCGGGCGCTCTCGGCGATGCCGATGGGCAAGACGTTCGGCGTCTCGGCGGGCAAGGAATTTGCAGAGGGCAGGGCGCTGCTGCTGGCGACCGGCATTGCCCAGCGCGGCACGTTTCCGGGCGAGGCGGAGTTTCTCGGCCGCGGCGTGAGTTATTGCGCCACCTGTGACGGGATGCTCTATCGCGGCAAGCGCGCGGCGGTCATCGGCCTCGCGGCGGACGCACCGGACGAGGCCAGCTTCCTGCGGGAGATCGGCTGCGATGTGCACTATTACGACGGGAAAAAGCACCGCTTTGAGATCCGCGGCACCGAGCGCGCCGATGCGCTCGTGGTCGACGGCACGGCGGAGCCGGCGGATGTCGTCTTCATCCTGCGCGCTGGCTTTGCGGCCGATACGCTCCTGCCCGGACTGGCGACGGATAACGGGCACATCGTCGTGGATGATGACTGCGCAGCGAGCATTCCGGGCGTTTTTGCAGCCGGTGACTGCACCGGTGCACCCTATCAGATCCCGGCGGCGGTCGGTGAGGGCAACTGCGCGGCGCTTTCGGTCGTGCGCTGGCTCAGAAACGCTTGACAAACGGCGCTGCAGAGCCTATAATTTTTGCATCTATATGCGAAGAAGGGGAGGAGTAGTCTCCCGGCGGACGTCAGAGAGAAGGCGGTTGGTGCGAGCCTTTCGGATGCCGGAGATGAAGGTCGCCCCGGAGCAGCCTGCCTGAACGGAGTAGGGCGGCCGGGTTCTCCCGTTACAGAGACAAGAGTGTCACGCGTCTGCGTGGAATTCAGGTGGTACCGCGGTTTCGATCGCCCTGAAACAGTTCGTTTCGGGGCGATTTTTTGCGCCCCGGCAATCTTAAAGGAGGAGGAGCCATGAAAGAGCTTCCGAAGGTCTACGACCCCAAACAGGTCGAGAAGAAGATTTATGACATGTGGATGCGCGGCGGCTATTTTGCCGGCAAAGCCGATCCGGACAAAAAGCCGTTTTCCATTGTCATGCCGCCCCCGAATGTTACGGGTCAGCTGCACATGGGCCACGCGCTCGATGCGACGCTGCAGGACATCCTCACACGCTATAAGCGTATGCAGGGCTATGCCGCCCTGTGGGTGCCCGGCACGGATCACGCCGGCATTGCCACGCAGATCAAGGTCGAGGAGATGCTGCGCAAGGAAGAGGGCCTGACCCGCTACGATCTCGGCCGTGATGCATTTCTGGAGCGCGTCTGGGCGTGGAAAAAGCAGTACGGCAACCGCATTGTCGAGCAGCAGAAGTCGCTCGGCGTGTCCTGCGACTGGGATCGCAGCCGCTTCACCATGGATGAGGGCTGCTCCAAGGCCGTGCGCGAGACATTCTGCGAGCTGTATGAAAAGGGCCTCATCTACAAGGGCAACCGCATCATCAACTGGTGCCCGCACTGCCGCACCGCCCTGTCTGACGCCGAGGTCGAATACAAGGACATGCCCGGCGCGTTCTGGTATATCCGCTACCCGCTCAAGGACAGCGACGACTATCTCACCATTGCCACCACCCGCCCGGAGACCATGCTCGGCGACAGCGGCATCGCGGTCAACCCGGCGGACGAGCGCTATCAGCACCTCGTCGGCAAGACGGCGATCCTGCCGCTGGTCGGGCGTGAGCTGCCCATCGTGGCCGATGATTATGTCGAGCTTGATTTCGGCACCGGCTGCGTCAAGATGACGCCCTGCCACGACCCGAACGACTACGAGGTCGGCCTGCGCCACGGTCTGGAGCAGATCCTGATCTTTGACGAAGACGCCCGTGTCATCAACGGCGGCAAGTATAACGGTCTCGACCGCTACGAGGCGCGCAAGGCCATTGTGGCCGATCTCGAGGAGCAGGGCTACCTCATCAAGACCGAGCCCTACAATCACAACGTCGGCACGTGCTACCGCTGCGGTACGACGGTCGAGCCGATGACAAGCCCCCAGTGGTTCGTCAAGATGAAGCCGCTGGCCGAGCCTGCCATCGAGGCCGTGCGCGACGGACGTATCAAGTTCGTGCCGGAACGCTTCAGCAAGACCTATTATAACTGGATGGAGAACGTGCACGACTGGTGCATCTCCCGCCAGCTCTGGTGGGGTCATCAGATCCCGGCATGGTATTGCGACGACTGCGGCCATGTTACCGTCTCGCGCACCGACGCCTGCGAGTGCGAGGCCTGCCACAGCAAGCATATCCACCGCGATCCCGACGTGCTCGACACGTGGTTCAGTTCCGCGCTCTGGCCGTTTTCCACCCTCGGCTGGCCGGATAAGAGCGCCGGGGATCTCAAGTTCTGGTATCCCACGAGCGTCATGGTCACGGGCTATGACATCATCTTCTTCTGGGTCGCGCGCATGATTTTCTCCGGTCTTGAGCAGATGCAGGACATCCCGTTCCCGACGGTGTTCATCCACGGCCTCGTGCGCGACGATAAGGGACGCAAAATGTCCAAGTCTCTCGGCAACGGTATCGACCCGCTCGAGATGGCCGACACCTACGGCGCCGACGCGCTGCGCTTCAACCTCATCACGGGCAACAGCCCCGGAAACGATATGCGCTTCTACGTTGAGAAGTGCGGCGCCATGCGCAACTTTGCCAACAAGCTATGGAACGCGTCGCGCTTCGTGATGATGAACCTCACCATCGACAAAAACGAGCTGCCCGAGACGCTCGAGCTCGAGGACAAGTGGGTGCTCTCGAAGCTCAACACGCTCTCGAAGGAAGTGTGCGAGAACCTCGATAAGTACGAGATCGGCATCGCCGCGGCGAAGATCTACGATTTCATCTGGGACACGTACTGCGACTGGTATATCGAGCTCACCAAGCCCCGTCTCAACAGCGGCGACGAAGCCCGTGCCCGCAGCGCGCAGCAGGTGCTGCTGTATGTCCTGACGGATATTCTCAAGCTGCTGCATCCGTTCATGCCGTTCATCACCGAAGAGATCTGGCAGGCTCTGCCGCACGATGGTGAGGCGCTCATGATCGCCCGCTATCCGGAGTATACCGAATCGCTTGCCTTCCCGGCGGAGGAGCGCGATTTTGAGATGGTCATGAACGCCATCCGCGCCGTGCGCAGCCGCCGTGCCGAGATGAACGTGCCGCCGAGCAGAAAGGCGCACCTGTTCATCACGACCGACCGGCAGGACGCCTTCCGCTCCGGCGAGATCTATATCACGAAGCTCGCCTATGCCGAGCAGATCACCATCAGCAGCGCGCTGCCGGCGGATGCCGAGCACATGGTCTCCGTCGTCACGGAGGAGGCCAAGCTCTTCATGCCGATGGCCGAACTCATCGACCTCGACAAGGAGCGCGCGCGTCTGGAAAAGGAGCTCGAAAAGGCGCGCAGGAATTACGAGGGGCAGATGCGCAAGCTCTCGAACGAGAACTTCGTCTCCCGTGCGCCGGAGGCCGTCGTGCAGACGGAGCGCGAGCGCGCTGAGAAGGCGAAGGCGCTCGTGGAAAATCTCGAGGCCAGCCTGAAAAACCTCGGCTGAGTCCCCGCGTCCGACAAAAAACCACAGCGGCATTACGCTACAATAACACCGTATACGGCTTCGGCCGTATGCGGTGTTTTTCTTTTAGAATAGGAGGGACAAGCAGATGCGGATCATAACGCATGATGACGGCCGCTGCCTGACGCTGCGGCTAGTGGGCGAACTCGATCATGCGGCGGCGCAGACGGTCATGCCCGGCATCGAGGACGCCGTGGAGGAATATCTGCCGCGCCGCTGCGTGCTCGACCTGACGGGGGTGAGCTTTATGGACAGCTCCGGGATCGCGGTCATCCTCAAGACCGACCGTCTCCTGCGGCAGACGGGCGGCGTGCTGGCGCTCTCGGGCGTGCCGGGGCAGGTGCGGCGGGTGCTGGATGTTGCGGGGCTGACGAAGATCGTCCCGGTGCTTGACGACCGGGAAAAGGAGTGTGAACAGTGTTGACGCAAAAGAATTACATGAAGCTGGAGTTTCCGGCGCGCAGCGTGAACGAGGGCTTTGCGCGCGCGGCAGTAGCGGCCTTTGCCGCACAGCTCGACCCGACGCTTGCCGAGCTCGGCGACATCAAGACCGCCGTGTCCGAGGCCGTGACGAATGCCGTCGTGCACGCCTATCCGGACGTGCTCGGCACGGTGCAGGTGCGCGTGCGCATTCTGCCGGATGAGCGGCTGGAGATCGCCGTCAAGGATCACGGCGTCGGCATCGCGGACGTGGCGCAGGCACGCACGCCGATGTACACCACCGGCGGGGAGGAGCGCAGCGGTATGGGCTTTACCATCATGGAGAGCTTTATGGACACGCTGCGGGTCAAGTCCGTGCCCGGCCGCGGCACGACCGTGACGATGTGCCGCCGCATCCGCCGCCGCGCATGATCGCCGAAGAGACGCGTGCGCTGCTGCGGCGCGCGCAGACGGGTGATGTGCAGGCGGCGGAGCAGATGGTCGAGGAAAACACCGGACTCATCTGGAGCGTGGCGCGGCGCTTTTTCGGCCGCGGCGTCGAGCCCGACGACCTGTACCAGCTCGGCTGCGTCGGCTTTCTCAAGGCCATGCAGGGCTTTGATGAACAGTTCGGCACGTGCTTTTCTACGTATGCCGTGCCCAAGATAGCAGGGGAGATCCGGCGCTTTCTGCGCGATGACGGCGCGGTCAAGGTCAGCCGCAGCATGAAGGAGCGCGCGCAGGGCATCCGCACGGCGCGCACCCGCCTTGAGCAGACGCTCGGCCGCGAGCCGACGCTCTCGGAGCTCGCCGCCGAGACCGGGCTCGAGCCGGAGGAGATCGCGGCCGCGGAGACGGCCACCGGTCCTACGGAATCCCTGCAGAGGGAAAACGGCGAGACGGGCTTTACGCTCGAGCACACGCTCGGGGATTACGAGCAGGAGACGCGCATGGTCGAATATGCCGACCTGCGCGAGGCGCTGCGCCGCCTGCCGGAGCGGGAGCGGCAGGTGATCGCGCTGCGGTTTTATCACGGCCTGACGCAGCAGCGCGCGGCCGAGCTCCTGCACATCTCGCAGGTGCAGGTCTCGCGGCTCGAACGGCGCGCCGTGGAGCGTATGCGCGTGTGGCTGGATGCCTAGGCAGCCGGAGGATACTCCGGCTGCTTTTTTTGCCTGTGCACTTGACAGCACAAGATACATGATAGTAAGATAATGCGTATTACATATCTTGTGCTTTGCCGGAGGACGTTACCTATGTACACACCCAAAGAGATCGCGGAGAATTATCTTTCCGCCTGCCGCGCCAAGGCTGCACTGCCGCTGGGGCGGATGTTTTTGCTCGCCTGCCTTGCGGGTGCGTTCGTCGCGCTTGCGGGCGTCGCGTCCACGGCTGCCGCGGCGACGGTCGGCGATCCGTCGCTGGCAAAGCTCGTCTCCGGCTGCGTGTTTCCGGCCGGCCTCGCCATGGTCATCGTGGCCGGAAGCGAGCTCTTCACCGGCAACAATCTCATGATCATGGGCGTTCTGGCGCGCACGATCACGGTGCGGCAGATGCTGCGCAACTGGCTCGTTGTCTATCTGGGCAACTTTGCGGGCGCGGTGCTCGTTGCGGCGCTGTGCGTGTCGGGGCACGTCTTTTCCGCGTTCGGCGGCAAGCTCGCAGCGTCCGTTATCGCCATCGCACAGACGAAAGCGGGGCTGACGTTCGGCGATGCGTTCGTGCGCGGCATCCTCTGCAACTTTCTCGTGTGCATCGCCGTCTGGATGGCCAATGCCGCCAGGACCGTCGGCGGTAAGATCGCGGCCGTTTTTTTCCCGATCATGGCCTTTGTGGTCGCGGGCTTTGAGCACAGCGTCGCCAATATGTACTACCTTGCGGCGGGACTCTTCACGGCGGGGCAGGCCGGCGCGGCTGCCGAAGGGCTGACGTGGGGCAGGGCGCTCGCCGGCAATCTGCTGCCGGTCACGCTCGGCAATCTCGTCGGCGGCGGGCTTCTGGTCGGCGTGAGCGCGTGGTATCTCTACCTGAAAAAGGAAAGAAATAGTGTTAATTCCTGAACATTACCGTTAAATTTCAGATAACTAGCAACTTGTCCAGAAATGCGCGCAGAAATTAGGCACGTTCCACAAAGCCAAACAACGTTTGTTGACGAATTCGCGCGATTGTGCTATGATGATAACCGTTGAGATTTGAATATTTGAATGGATATATTTTGATTTTTAATACCCATTTGCACATTTTGAATACCCCTCGAGGGGAGGAGCTTTGTTTTGAAAAAGATATACGTTATGATCGGCAACTACGGCAGCGGCAAGAGTGAGCTTGCGCTGAATTTTGCTTTTAAAGCGGCTGAAACCGGAAAGACAGAACTCATTGACCTGGACCTGGTCAATACTTACTTCCGCCTGACTGAGCGCGGCAAGCTCGTGGAGCAGAAAGAGATCCGTCTCATCTCCCCGAACTATGCCTGCTCCGGCGTGGAGACGCTGTCGCTGCCGGCGGAGGTCGCTTCTGCATTTGCCATGAACTGGGACACCGTCGTGTTTGACGTCGGCGGCGACGCCGTCGGCTCCACCGCGCTCGGCCGTTATTATGAGGACTTTCAGGACTTCATGGCCATGGGCCCGGAACAGCTGGAGGTTCTGAATGTCGTCAATATCCGCCGTCCGCTTGCCGGCACGGTGGAGAAGATCATCGACCTGCAGCAGCAGATGGAGATCCATTCCCACCTGAAGATCACCGGCATGATCAACAACACCAACCTCGCCACCATGACCACGCCGGCAGAGCTGCGCGACGGTTATGAGATGCTGCGCGAGGTCAGCGACCGGACAGGCGTTCCGGTCATGTACACGACCGGCAAGAAGGAGATGCTCGACATCTTCCTGGCCGAGGGGCACGACCCGAAGTACATCGGCAAGCCCGTCCCCATCGACATCATCATGAAGCGCGACTGGGACAGCTATATTCACAGCTTGTCGGAGAAGAAACAGGCGTAACCCGCGCATGCGGTTTACATAGGCAATTTCGCAAAACAGAACAGAAAAGAGGTAGCAAAAATGGTAAAGGTGACCATCAACGAGAATCTTTGCAAGGGTTGCGGTCTCTGTGTCAGAGCTTGCCCGAAGGGTGTCCTGGCGCTGGCGAAGGACAAACTCAACGCAAAGGGTTATCATCCGTCCGTCGTCGCGAATCCGGAGGCCTGCATCGGCTGCGCTTCCTGCGCGCGCACTTGCCCGGACGTGGTAATCAGCATTGTGAGAGATTAAGGAGGTACATCGAAAATGGCATTGACGCTTATGAAGGGTAGCGAAGCTATCGCTGAGGCTGCGATTCGTGCAGGCGCGCGTTACTTCTTCGGCTATCCGATCACTCCGCAGACGGAGATTCCTGAATATATGTCCGCACGTATGCCCGAAGTCGGCGGCTGCTTCCTGCAGGCCGAGAGCGAAGTTGCGGCAATCAACATGATCTATGGTGCAGCCGGTGCCGGTGCACGTGCGCTGACCTCTTCCTCCAGCCCCGGTGTCAGCCTGAAGCAGGAAGGCATTTCCTACTGCGCAGGCGCGCAGCTGCCGGCTGTCATCCTGAACGTCATGCGCGGCGGCCCCGGCCTCGGCAACATTCAGGCTTCTCAGGGCGACTACTTCCAGGCTGTCAAGGGCGGCGGCAACGGTGACTATCACCTGCTGACCTACGCTCCGGCATCCGTGCAGGAAGCGATCGACATCATGATGTACGCCTTCGACAAGGCTGAGAAGTACCGCATACCGGTCCTCTTCCTCGCCGACGGCATCATCGCGCAGATGATGGAGCCCGTGGAGATGCCCGAGATGGTCGACTACAAGATCGATCCCGAGAAGAAGCCCTGGGCCTGCACCGGCTGGAAACCGGGCGACGATCCGGCCAAGCGCGGCGTCATCAACTCCATCTACATCGATACCGAGACCCTGTCCGTCCACAACGACGAGCTGCAGGCCTGCTATCGTGAGATCACTGCCAACGAGCAGCAGTGGGAAGAGTACAACCTCGAGGGTGCTGAGTATGTCATCACCGCTTTCGGCACGGTTGCGCGTATCGCCAAGTCCGCCATCGCCGAGCTCAAGGAGCAGGGCATCAACGTTGGTCTGGTTCGCCCGATCACCGTCTGGCCGTTCCCGTACGACGCGGTCAAGAAGGCTGCCGAGCTTCCGGGCGTGAAGGCTGTTCTCGACGTCGAGCTCAACGAGGGCCAGATGCTTGAGGATGTCAAGATCGCGATCAACGGCGCAAAGCCGATCGACTTCTTCGGCCACCTCGGCAGCCAGATGCCGACCACCGAAGAGATCGTCGCGAAGATTATCAGCATGAAGGAGGGCAAGTAAATGTCTGTTGTTTTTGAAAAGACCAAACTCCTCACGGACAAGCAGTTCCACTACTGCCCGGGCTGCAACCACGGCATTATCCACCGTCTGGTCGCAGAGGTCATTGATGAGATGAATCTGGACGGCAAGGTCATCGGCGTCGCGCCGGTCGGCTGCTCCGTCTTTGCGTATGATTACTTCAACTGCGATATGTACGAAGCCGCTCACGGCCGTGCACCCGCAGTCGCCACCGGCGCCAAGCGCGTCGTCGGCAAGGACACCCTCGTCTTCACCTACCAGGGCGACGGCGACCTCGCGTCCATCGGCACCGCTGAGATCGTTCACGCTGCGCACCGCGGCGAGAAGATCTCCACGATCTTTGTCAACAACGCGATCTACGGCATGACCGGCGGCCAGATGGCTCCGACCACGCTGGTCGGCCAGAAGACCACCACGAGCCCCTACGGCCGTGATGAGGACTGGTGCGGCGCTCCGCTGAAGGTCTCCGAGATGCTCGCTGAGGTTCCGTGCTCCTACTACATCGAGCGCGTCGCCGTCAACAACACCCCGAACATCGTCAAGGCGAAGAAGGCCATTTCCAAGGCGTTCCATTACCAGATGGAAGGCAAGGGCTTCACGATGGTCGAAGTCCTGTCTGCCTGCCCGACGAACTGGGGCCTGAGCCCGATCAAGGCGATGGAGTGGCTGGAAGAGAACATGATTCCGTACTACCCGCTCGGCGTTAAGAAGGACAAGGGGGCTGAATAACATGAAGAAAGAATACATTTTTGCTGGCTTTGGCGGTCAGGGCATGCTCCTGATCGGTAAGTTCCTGGCTATGGCCTGCATGCTCGACGGCAAGCACGTCTCCTGGCTGCCCTCTTACGGCCCCGAGATGCGCGGCGGCACGGCGAACTGCTCCGTCATCGTCTCTGACGATCCGGTCGCTTCTCCGCTGGTCGACATGGCTGACTGCGTCGTGGCGATGAACCGTCCGTCTCTGGACAAGTTCGAGAGCCACGTCAAGCCGGGCGGCGTCCTCGTCATCAACAGCTCCATCATCGACCGCAAGGCCGAGCGTGATGACATTCAGGTCGTCTACTGCGACGCCAACGGCATTGCCGAGTCCGTCGGCAACCCGAAGGGCGCGAACGTTGCGATCCTCGGCGCTCTGATGGAGAAGGCTCCGGTCGTCTCCAACGAGATTCTCGGCGAAGCGATCCGCATCGAGCTTGGCGAGAAGAAGGCCAAGTTCCTCGAGGGCAACATGAAGGCGCTCGAGGCCGGCGAAGCCGCTGCAAGAGGCTGAGCTTACCCATAACGAAAAAAGAACCGATCTGCGGATCGGTTCTTTTTTATTGCTTGTCCTTTGAGCGAAACAGCATGGCGACGAGCAGCCCGAAAAAGATCGCAGCGCAGATCCCGGCAGCACCGGCTGTGAAGCCGCCTGTAAACGCGCCGAGCACGCCTTTTTCTGTCACTGCATCATGGACGCCCTTTGCCAGCAGATTGCCGAAGCCGGTCAGCGGCACGCTCGCACCCGCGCCCGCCCAGCGCGCAAACGGCTCATAGATCCCGACAGCGCCGAGCAGTACACCCGCCACCACATACAGCGTGAGGATGCGCGCCGGCGTCAGCCGCGTCTTGTCGATCAGCACCTGACCGATCATGCACAGCGCCGCGCCGACGAAAAATGCTTTCAGATACTCTGCGATCATGCGTTCACCTGCGTTTCTATGGCCACGGCGTGACAGATGCCGGGAATGCTCTGCCCCTGCATGGACGCTGTGGGGGACATGAGCGCGCCCGTCGCCGCGAACAGCAGCCGCCGGATCTGCCCGCCCGTCAGCAGCTTCATCAGATGCCCTGCGAGCACGGATGCGCTGCATCCGCAGCCTGAGCCGCCCGCGTGCACGTCCTGCGCCTCGAGATCGTAGATCATCAGTCCGCAGTCGTTGTACCTGCCGGTGAGATCCACGCCGTCGTCCGCAAACAGCCGCGTCACGACGGCGTGACCGATCTTGCCGAGATCGCCGGTTACGATCAGATCATAGTCGTCCGGCGTGCGCCCGGTGTCGGCAAAGTGCGCCCGGAGCGTCTCGTAGGCGGCGGGCGCCATCGCAGCGCCCATGTTGTTCGTGTCCGTAATGCCCGCGTCCACGATCGTCCCGGTCGTCGCCATGGTCACGCGCGGACCGTTTCCGGCCGCCGCAAGGATGAGCGCGCCCGCACCGGTCACCGTCCACTGTGCGGTCGGCGGGCGCACGCCGCCGTATTCCAGCGGGAAGCGGTACTGCCGCTCGGCGGAGCAAAAGTGCGAGCTTGTGAGCGCGGCAGCGGTCTCGGCGCAGCCGCCGTCGATGAGCATCGCGGCCAGACTGACCGCCTCCGCCATCGTCGAGCATGCGCCGTACAGCCCGAGATACGGTGCGCCGACGCCGCGCATGGCGTAGGCCGAGCCCACGCACTGGTTGAGCAGGTCGCCGGAGAGCACATAGTCGAGCGCCTCCGGCGGCAGCGCCGCTTTGCTGCATACGCGCGTAAAGCACTGCCGCAGCATGGCGCTTTCGGCCTGTTCCCAGCTCTTTTCGCCGAAATATGTGTCCTGACTGACGCTGTCAAAGCGGTCGCGCAGCGGCCCTTCGCCCTCTTTTCTGCCCACGACGCTGGCGGCGGCGCGGATCACGGGCGGGGTCGAAAACTGCACGGTCTGCCGTCCGATACGTTTGCCTTTCACGGGATCACCTTCGGCGATAGTATCCCCGGTTTTTTCGATATGATGTGCCGCGGTCCTGATTATGTACCTTTGTATTTTCGCCGCGTCGCCATGCCGCCGCGGATGTGCCGCTCGGCCTTGTTGCGGTCGAGCAGCTGCCGCACCTGCTGATAGAGCGCGGGGTCGATCTTCTCCAACCGCTCCGTGAGATCCTTGTGGACGGTCGATTTGGAGACGCCGAACTGTTTGGCGGCGGAGCGGACGGTGGCGTTGTTGGCGAGAAGATATTCCGCGAGATCGCATGCGCGTGCTTCCATGTCCGTGTGCACTGACACCACTCCCCATATTTGCGTAATTCAGTATATGAAGCCTAACCGGGAATATGAGGCGGGCACGCCGCGCGTGCCATTGCTTTTCGTGGACAACCGCGCAGGGGTGTGTTAGAATTCAAATAGAATGGCTTGAAGTGGGAGGAATGAACGTGGAGCTGCTGAAAATGGGGCTGCTTTTGCTGGTCGGATTCCTGTTTGGCGGGTACCACTTTGACGATCAGGTGCTGATCTCGGAGCGGCTGTCCGGCCATCATCGTGTGAAGTTGAAAAACACTCGCGTGCTCAAAGTGTTTTTGTTCTTGCGCGATAAAAACCAACGCAGTTATTTTTCGACGGTCGCCGTTTGCCTGCAGATTTACGCATATCTTCTGGGAATCGCGAACTTTCTTTTGGCAGCCGTAATCCGTACTCGCGAAGCGGTCGATATTGTGTTATATATTGACTGTGGTTTTGGATTACTGGGCATGTTCGCAATTGTGTTCTTTGGTGCCTTTTATAGCATGAAGCGCAAAAAATGAGCGAGGATGGGTGCGCGCCATCTTTCAACCGATGAGAGATATAGGAGTGGAATGTATGAATTTTTGCTGCGAAGATATGCAGGCACATGTCCGCATCGTGACGGAACACACGGCACAGCTCTGCGATGGCGAAGTAATCTCATATCTGCCGCAGTTTCATGAATACGGCATCCCGTGCGGGGATGGGCATTCGCATATCGTGATTCATTATTGCCCGTGGTGCGCAAAGCCCCTGCTGCCGGCATCTCTCCGTGAGCGCTGGGTTGACGAGCTGATAGCCATGGGGTATGCCGATCCGCTGTTTGATGAGACGATACCCGAGGCCTACAAGACCGACCATTGGTGGAGAGAACGAGCTTGAGATAAGGACGACTGAAGGAGACAGAAATGAAGCAGCGCTATGAGATACCGCTGCCGCTGGACGAGGTCAAGGAGCGGCTACGTGCAGATATGCAGACGGACTGGCCATTGGGGAAACTGTTGCGTAGTGTGAAAAGGCCGGCGAATGACCGACGCGGTCTATACGGGCAGATCGAGGGTGAGCGCCTCTGGGCGGTTATGATGCGCGGATATGATATGTACCCGAAGCGCGTGTTTTTCGGTACGCTCCGTGCACAGGGCGATCACACAATCCTTGAGGGTGGTTTTCGCTATCCGATGCAGGTGCTGCTGAAGCTAGCAGTGCTCTTGGCGTGGATTTTGTTCGGTATCATCCGTATAGGTGTGTATACTGCGCCTGCGCTCCTTTGTGAAGCTGCGCTGTGCGCGCTTTTCTTTGCGCTGCTGATCGTGCCGGGGCGCTTGATTAACCGTGAGAATGACCGGACAGTGAGAGAATATTTTCAGCGGGCTTCCCGCGGGGAGCCATTCGCTCAGGAAGTCAACCCGGAATAAAGAGACAATTGGGAAAGGGACGCTGGCTGTGCGAGCATTTGCTTTGCATAGGTGTCAGTGGGCGAGATAGCTTGCGGGCGGTGCATTAGCATCGCCCGCGTTTTGCTGCGCATTCGCCGGTGAAAATGTCGCGGCGGCGGAAGTTTTGCGCGCGCTTTACAAAGCGCTTGCATTCTCACGTTGGGTGTGGTAAGCTGTCGATGGTTTCCGGAATGCGGCGAAAGGGGGAGCTCCCTGGCGCCGCGCTCAACAAAACAGTGATGACGAAACCAGATCGCGAGGGAGCCCGTGTTCCGGGCTGAGAGGATCTCAGGGAAGATCGACCGACCAAATCCGTCCGCAAGGGGCGGATTCTCAGCGTCTGCCGGTCGTCGGGGTGGCATATGCAGCGCTGCATATGCCGTTTTTTATGCCTGCGGCCGGGAGAAAGAATTTATCTGGAGGGTATGTACATGAAAAAAGTAGTGGCAATGGTGTTGTCTCTGGTCATGGCGTTCGGCCTGATGGCCGGCTGCGGCCAGAAGGACAGCGGCAGCGGCAGCGGCGCAAAGACGGTCGAGAGCCTGAAGATCGCGTTCTCCCCGTATGCGGACGCCGACCAGATCACGACGGCGACCGAGCCGCTTGAGGCGCTGCTCAAGGCAAAGCTCCTTGAAAAGGGGTATGACGTGCAGAACATCGACATGACCGTCGGCACGAGCTATACCGCCGTGGGCGAGGCGCTCAGCGCCGGCAGCGCGGACATCGGCTTCATCTCCGGCGGCAACTACGTCCTGTTTTCCGATGACTGCGACGTGCTGCTCACGGCGCTGCGCTACGGCATCAACAAGGACTCTGAGAACGCCGCCGACTGGAACGACGGCACGCTCGAGGAGAACACGCAGGACATGACCACCTACTACCGCTCGATCATCCTGGCCGGTCCGAGCGCCAAGGGTCAGGCGCTGCTGGCAAAGGTCAACAGCGGCGAGGAACTGACGTGGGACGATCTCAACAGCGCGACCTGGTCCGTGCTCGCCCCGACGTCCGCGTCCGGCTACATCTATCCGAGCCTCTGGCTGCAGGAGCACTACGGCAAGACCATTGCGGATCTCGACCACGTGGTGCAGTCTGACTCCCACAGCACGTCGCTTGCGCGTCTGGCCACCGGTCAGGCGGATGTGATGGTCTCCTTTGGCCACATCCGCATCAAGAACGCGCCCAACTGGCAGGAGAAGTTCGGCGGTACGGCACCCATGGTCGAGCAGACCGGCGTCATCGGCGTGACCGAGGGCATCTACAACGATATGATCGCCTACAGCAAGCACTCCGATCTCATGGCGGACGAGGCATTCCGCAAGGCACTCGGCGAGGCGTTCATTGAGATCGCCCAGACCGACGAGGGCAAGCAGATCATCAGCGTCTTCAGCCAGGTCGGCTACACCTGGGGCAAGGATTCCGACTACGACGGCGAGCGTGCCGCGCAGGCCATGCTCAAGTCGGCGGGGAAGTAGCACCATGCTGCTGGAAGCTGCGCACATCTGCAAGCGCTTCGGCGCTCGGCCGCCGGTGCTGACGGATGTGACCTTTGGGCTGGAGGCGGGCGAGTTCGTGTCCGTCATCGGCCCGTCCGGCGCGGGGAAGACGACGCTCTTTCGCATCCTCAACGGCACGCTGCCGTGCGACAGCGGGGAAGTGTGCATCGGCGGCCAGCCGTTTTCCCGCGCCCGCGGGCGCAAAAAGCGTGCGGTGCAAAAGCGCATCGGCACGATCTATCAGGACTTTGCGCTCGTCGAGCCGGTCACCTGCCGGCAGAACGTGCTCAATGCCTGCCTGCCGGATATGCCGCTGCCGGCGGCGCTGCTGGGGCTGTTTTCCCGTGCACAGACGGCCCAAGCCGAGCGGCTGCTTGCGCGTGTTGGTCTTGCCGATAAGTGCGACGAGCCGGTCTGCAGCCTGTCCGGCGGGCAGAAGCAGCGCGTCGCCATCGCGCGCGCGCTCATGCGAAAGCCCGCGCTGCTGCTCGCGGATGAACCGGTCGCCTCGCTCGACCCGGTCACCGGGCGGCAGATCCTTGCGCTGCTGCAGGATATATCGCGCACCGAGGGTGTCGCCATCCTCATGAACAGTCATAATCTCGACCAGAGCCGGGCGGTTTCCTCCCGGCTCCTCGGTCTGCATGCGGGGCGGATCGTGCTCGACTGCGCGCCCGATGCCGTGACGGACGCAGATCTTGCGCGCATCTACGGCGGCGCGGAAAGTGAGGCCGCGCCATGACGCGTGCGCGTGCAAAACGCTGGGCGCGGGCACTGAGTGTGCTCGCGCTGTTTGTGCTTGCCTTCTGGCTGACGGGCTGCGACCCCGCGGTGTTCTGGGCGCGGCGGGCGCACCTGTGCGATATTGCTGCGCAGCTTTTCCCGCCGGACTGGAGCTACCTGTCCGCGATCGTGGCGCCGCTGCTGGCGACGCTGCGTATGTCCGTCACCGGTACGGCGCTGGGCGTCGCGCTGGCGCTCGGCTTCGCGCCGCTGTGCGCGCACAATCTGCCGTGTCCCGCGCCGGTGCGCGCGGTGCTGCGCTTCCTGGTGCAGGTGCTGCGCTCGTTCCCGGCGCTGATCCTTGCGCTGCTGGCGACGTTTCTGTTTGGCCTCGGCACGTTTTCCGGCACGGTCGCCATCACGGTCTTTACGCTTGCGGTGATGACGCGCCTGACCTATGAGGACATCGAGACGCTCACGCTCGCGCCCTACCGCGCGCTGTGCGCCATGGGCGCGTCCCCGGCGCGGGCATATGCGCGCGCCGTCGTGCCGGAGATCGCGTCCGGCTATCTGACAAACGCGCTCTATCTGCTCGAGACGAACGTGCGCCACAGCGCCATCCTCGGCTATGTCGGCGCGGGCGGCATCGGTCTGCTGCTCAACGAGAAGATCTCGTGGCGGGAATACGACCGCGTCGGCGCGATCCTCATGTGCCTGTTTGTGACCGTGTGCTGCATCGAGTGGCTCAGCCATGCGCTCGGACGTATCATCCGCGGTGAGCGCAGCATCTCGCGCCCGGCAAAGCGCGTTCTCTGGGCGGCGGTGCTGCTGTGCGTGGCCGTCTGCACGGTGGGCATCGACCCGCCGGACTTTGCGCACACGAGCAAGTCCGTGCTCTCGGCCATGGGCACGGGGCTGCTGCATCCGGACTGGCGCTTCTTTTTCGGCACGGGCAAGGACGGACTCGGCTGGCTGCTGCTCGAGACGGTCGGCATCGCGCTGGCCGGAACGGGGCTCGGCGCGCTGCTTGCCGCGCCCTTAGCGTTTTTGAGCACGCCGAAGCTGCTGCCGCGCCCGGTCGCGCTGCTGTTTCGGGTGTTTATCGTGGCGATCCGCTCCGTACCGTTTTTGATCTACGGGCTCATCTTCATCCGTGTCTCCGGTCCGGGGGCGTTCACCGGAGTGCTGACGCTCGCGGTGTGCAGCATCGGCCTGCTGAGCAAGCGCTTCACCGAGGCGATCGAGGCGTTGGATTTTCGCGCCTATGACGCGCTGCGCGCCATGGGTGTGTCGCTTTTGCCGCGCATCCGCTATGCGGTGCTGCCGCAGCTCGCTCCGGCGCTCGCCTCGGCGGTGCTGTATCGGTTCGATGTCAACATCCGCGAGGCATCCGTGCTCGGGCTGGTCGGCGCCGGCGGCATCGGCGCGCCGCTCATCTTTGCCATGAATCAGTATGCGTGGAGTGATGTGAGCGCGATCTTCCTCGGCTTCGTGCTGCTCGTCTGGGGTATTGACGTGGGCAGCGCGCGTCTGCGGCACAGGCGCAGTGCGGCTGCAGCTTCTGAATAACAGCTTCCGATCTGGTCGGCGGGCGGTGCGTATGCGCTGCCCGCTTTTGCGCTTTTTTGCGACAGGAAAAGGAGAGTCCTGATTATTGGACTCTCCTTTTGCTATGATGTAGGAAACCGGGGGGGCAGCGCGCAGCTGCATGCAGAACTGGAACGATCATGCTGGAAACCGTCTCCGAAAACTGTATCCGGGTGCCAAAAACGATGTAAATTATGCAGAAAACTGCGCACTTTCTGCATGGGTGCTTTTTTGTGACAGATATTTGTGATAAAATGCAACCGTTCCATGAGTTGGATATGTGCGCGGAAGCAGAGAAGAGAGGGAGCTATGCCGAAATCACCGAACCAGAAATTAAAGCTGCTGTACCTGATGGAGATCCTGCTGCAGCAGACGGATGAACGCCACCCGATGACCGTGCCGGAGATGATCTCGGAGCTTGCCAGACACGGCGTTGCGGCGGAGCGCAAGAGCATCTATAACGATCTGGAGTCCCTGCGCACCTTCGGGCTGGACATTGTGCAGACGAAGTCGCGCACGACCGGGTATTACATTGGCGCACGCTCGTTTGAAGTGCCGGAGCTCAAGCTGCTGGTCGACAGCGTGCAGTCGTCGAAATTCATCACGCACAAGAAGACGCTGGCGCTCATCAAGAAGATCGAAGGCCTTGCGAGCATTTACGACGCACAGCTCCTGCAGCGGCAGGTCTATGTCCGCGGCCGCGTCAAGAGCATGAACGAGAGCGTATATTATAATGTGGACGAGATCGCCGATGCCATTTCCCGCGACCGGCAGATCCGCTTCCACTACTTTGAGTACACGATCGACAAGCAGCGGCACTACCGTAAGGACGGTGCGTTCTACATCGTCAGCCCGATGGCGCTGATGTGGGATAACGAAAACTACTATCTGCTGGCATGGGACGCTGAGGCGCAGCTGCGCAAGCACTACCGCGTGGACAAGATGACGGATATCTCCGCGCTCGACGCGCCGCGCGAGGGTATGGAGGACTTTTCCGAGCAGGACCTGTCTGCGTATACAAAAAAAGTGTTCAGCATGTTCACCGGTGAGGAGTGCACGGTACGTCTGCGCTTTGCCAATCATCTGATCGGCTCGGTGCTCGACCGCTTCGGCAAGGACGTGATCGTGGTCGCCGACGGGACGGAGCATTTCACCGTCTCGCTCAACGTGGTCACGAGCCCGAAGTTCTACGCGTGGCTCTTCGGCTTCGGCACGGATGTGGAGATTCTCTCGCCGCCGTCCGCGCGGCAGGAAATGCAGGAGATGCTCGCCGGGATCGCGGATACATACACGCGCTCCGACGCGCAGTGACTTGACAAAGCGCACGCGGGCGTGTATAAATAAATACGGAATATCGGGGGGCTGGGTAATTCCCGGCTGAGACGAGCGAAGCGAAGCTCGAGACCCGCAGACCTGATCCGGATAATGCCGGCGTAGGAAACGAAATCTATATATTTTTTTATCGTTTTCTATGGACTGCATTGTTTCGGCAATGCAGTTTTTTCTTTGAGGAGGAAATGATATGACCCAAACGAAGTCCCATCTGCGTCTGCGCGCGCTGTGCGAGGGCGCGATCTTTATCGCGCTTGCCCAGGTGCTGAGCTATCTCAAGCTCTATGAGCTGCCGCAGGGCGGCTCGATCACGATCGAGATGCTGCCGATCTTCCTGTACTGCGCGCGCTGGGGATTCGGCCCCGGCATGCTTGCGAGCTTTGCCTACAGCATTCTGCAGGCGCTGCTGAGCAGCACGTATGCGTGGACGTGGCAGTCGCTCATCGGCGACTATCTGCTCGCATTCACGGCACTCGGTCTTGCCGGCTCATGCGCGAAGCTCAAGGGCGGCTTTTTCTACGGCACGGTCGTGGGCAGCGTGGCGCGCTTTCTCGTGCACTATGTCGTCGGTGCGACGGTCTGGGCGGAATACATGCCCGAGACCTTCTTCGGCCTGACGATGACGACGCCGTGGTTCTACTCGGCACTGTATAACGGCAGCTTTATGCTCATCGACATGGTGCTCGTGCTCGTGATCGGCGCGCTGCTCTGGAAGCCGCTGAAAAAGTACATCACCGGCGAGGATCTGCACGGTGCGGCGAATGCGAAAAATGAAGGTTGACAGACAGGAAATTAGTATAGTATAATATGTATCCGGCGTCAGACGTCTGGCGTCGGATACTTTTTGCCAACTACGGCGGCACAAGCCGCTGTTGAGTATGATCGAAAGGAGAAATCACCATGTTCCGTACCTACCAGCCCAAGAAGCGTCAGCGCAAAAAAGAGCACGGCTTCCGCAAGAGAATGGCGACTGCCAACGGCCGCAAGGTTCTGTCCCGCCGCAGAGCGAAGGGCAGAAAGCAGCTCACCTACTGAGTTGTTGCGCGTGAGCAGGCAGACTTCTTAATGATGTTTTTCAGGGCGGGAACTTTCCGCCCTAAAGGCATTTGTCCGGAAGCTGCATCGGAGAGAATCGGGGGAGACTTTTGGAATTTACCAGCACACTCAAAAAGAACTATGAATTCCGGCGTCTGTACTCGAAGGGGAAAAGCTGCGCCAACGCCTATCTGGTGGTCTACTGCCGGAAAAACCATTCGGGCCGCAGCCGCATCGGCTACACCGTGTCCAACAAGGTCGGCCATGCCGTTGTGCGCAATCGCATCCGCCGCCGCCTGCGGGAGATCTATCGCCTGCATGAGCGGGAGATCGTGCGCGGATATGATCTGGTCGTCGTGTCACGCGTGCGCGCGTGCACGGCGGACTATCATCAGCTCGAGACTGCGTTTTTGTCGGCCTGCGCCAGGCTTGGCCTGCTGACGGAAGGGGATGGCGGCGCATGAAGCGTCTGCTCATCGCCCTCGTGAAGTTTTACCGCCGGTACATTTCGCCGCTCAAGCCGCCCTGCTGCCGGTTCATTCCGACCTGCTCGGAGTATGCGCTCGAGGCTCTGCAGAAATACGGAGCGCTCAAGGGCTCGTGGCTCGCCGTCAAGCGCATATGCCGCTGCCACCCGTTCCATACGGGCGAGCACGAATTTTACGACCCGGTGCCATGACCGGGGAAATCCTAAGAATTTAAGAATTGGAGTCGTCTTATGTCCTGGATTACTGCACCCTTTGCCTGGCTGCTCAAAGCGCTCTACGATCTGACCGGCAGCTACGGTTGGGCGGTCGTCCTCTTCGGCGTCGTCGTGAACCTGATTTTGCTTCCGTTCATGGCCAAGAGCAAGAAGAGCATGATGCGCACCAGCCGCCTTCAGCCGCGGATCACGGAGCTTCAGCGCCGGCACGAGGGAAACCAGCAAAAGCTCAATGAGGAGATGGCCAAGCTCTACCGGGAGGAGAAGATCAACCCGATGTCCGGCTGCCTCTGGAGCTTGATCCCGTTCCCGATCCTGATCGCGCTCTACAGCGTCATCCGTCAGCCGCTGACGAAGATGATGGGCCTTGGCGCGGAAGCAGTCACGCAGCTGACCGACTGGGTCACGACCAATGCGGGCTATGTCGCACAGGCGAAATCCGCCTATCAGGAGATCCAGATCGCCGACCTGATCCATCAGAACTGGGACGCCGTGACCGGCGCCCTCGGCGATTATTCCGGCAAGCTGCTGGATCTGGACTATTCCTTCATCGGCCTGAACATGGGCCAGCAGCCGTCGTTCAAGATCTGGACGTTTGACTGGAGCAACAAGGCCGTCTGGCTTCCGGCGCTCGGTCTGTTCCTGATCCCGATCATTTCGGCGCTGCTGTCGTGGCTGTCGATGAAGGTCAGCACGTCGATGACCCCGCAGCCCGCCGGCAACCAGCAGGCCGCTGCGACCAACAAGACCATGATGCTCATGATGCCGCTCGTGTCGCTGTGGATCTGCTACACGATGCCGGCCGCGCTGGGCATTTACTGGATTGTCAACAGCATTCTCGGCATCCTGCGCGATGTCAGCCTGACGAAGGTCTTCAACAAGCAGCTCGACAAGCTCGACGCCGAGCGCATCGCGCGCGAAAAAGAGCGTGATGCCGAACTTGAGCGCAAGCGTCTCGAGACCGAGCGCCTGAAGGCTGCCGGTGAGACCGTCGTCAACCCCAACACCAGTAAGAAGAAGATCCAGGCCAGCCAGAAGCAGAAAGATGACGAGCGCAAGGCTGCGGCGATGCGTGAAGAGCGCGCTGCCCGCCGCGAGCGTCTCGGCGTCGAGCCGAATGCTGTGCCGGAGTCTCAGGTCGGCAACCGCCGCTATGCGCGTGGCCGTGCCTATGCGCGGGACCATTATCAGTCGGATGCGACTGCCGCTCCGCAGACGGAGCAGCCGGTGTCCGAGGGTTCCGAAGGAAAACAGGAGAGTACTGAATGATGTTAAAAACACTGGAAAAGTCCGGCAAGACGGAAGAGGCGGCCATTGCCGCCGCGCTCGAGGAGCTTGGCCTTGACCGGGATGATGTTTCCGTTGAGATCGTTGAGCGCGCCAAGTCCGGCTTCCTCGGCATCGGTGCCAGCCCCGCGGTGATCCGCGTGCAGTATGAGGCGCCGGATGAGGAGACGGAGCAGGAGGCTGCGTCCGCCGAGCCGCAGGCACCGGCCGCCGAGCCGGAGGCGAGCGCGGAGCCCGCCGCGCCGGCGGACGAGCCGGAGAGCTATGCGCGCATCCGCACGTTCGTCAGCGGTCTGCTTGAGCACATGGGCATTCAGGCGCAGATCGACATCACCGCGCGTGACAACGGCGGTGTGAACGTGAATCTGTCCGGCAGCGGTATGGGTGCCGTCATCGGCCGCCGCGGCGAGACGCTTGATGCCATCCAGCACCTGACCAACTATGCGGTCAACCGCGGCAGCGATAAGCACATGCACATCAGCGTCGATGCCGAGAGCTACCGCGCCAAGCGCGAGGAGTCGCTCGTGCGTCTGGCCGAGAAGATGGCCGCCAAGGCCGTCAAGTACAAGCGCAGCATGGCGCTTGAGCCGATGAATTCTTATGAGCGTCACGTTATCCACACGGCGCTGCAGGACTACGAAGGCGTGACGACGAGTTCGACCGGTACCGAGCCGAACCGCCGCGTTGTGGTCTCCTATGAGAAGCCGCAGCGCCCCAGCAACAAACCGGTCAGCCGCGAGTGGAGCTGACGAGAGATTTAGGAGGAAACGGTATTATGTTCGAACAAGTGAGAAAACTGCTTGCCCACCAGTTCGAGGTGGACGAAAACACCATCACCATGGACACCAACATCGCGGACGATCTCGGCGCGGATTCGCTCGACGTCGTGGAGCTGGTCATGTCCATCGAGGATGCCTACGGCATCACGATCGAAGACGAGAAGGCGGCCGAGCTGACCACCGTTCGTCAGGTCGTGGATTACCTCGAGAAGAACGCCTGAGCACTTACATCTGAAAAAGCAGACAGCCGCCGTGCTGTCTGCTTTTTTGTGTCTGCGGGCGCGGGCTCTGCACGGCCTTTTTTGTTTTCACCCGCAAATGTGATTGACGAAACCGGCCGCAGCGGGTAAAATAAACAATGTATGCTGGAAAGGAGCGCGCGTATGCTGCAATTTCAACCGCAGGAGCATCTGCTGCATTCGTATATCGTCGTGTCGCAGTCTGAACAGGCGCGCGAGCGGCTGGCGCTCGATCTGACGGCGGCCATGCTCTGCCGCAGCGACGGCGTGCGCCCGTGCCGCGCGTGCCGGGACTGCCGCAAGGTCTATGACCATGTGCATCCGGACGTGATCTATGTCGAGCCGGATCGCAGCGGCAAGATCCCTGTGATCAAGGTCGATCAGATCCGCAGTGTCGCGGCCACGGCATACATCCTGCCGAGCGAGGCGGAAAAGAAGGTCTACGTTCTGCGTCAGGCAGAGCTGATGAATCTCAATGCGCAGAATGCGTTTTTGAAGCTGCTGGAGGAGCCGCCGCGCAGCGCGGCGTTTATTCTTGCGGCCGCAAGCCCGGATTCGCTGCTGACGACGGTGCGCTCGCGCTGCGCGCTGCTGCGCGACCCGGCCGAGCAGCCGCTGGAGTCGGAGGAGATGCGCACTTTGGCGGACGATTACCTGCGCGCGGTCGCGTCGCAGGATCGCATGACGCTCCTGCGCTGGTGTCTCGCGCACGAGGGCATGGAGGCGCAGACGCTTGCGGAGTTTTTGTCCGCGGTGCAGCACCGGCTCGTGGAGCTGCTGGCGCAGCCGGGGCAGACGCTTTTGCCGGAGACGCTGTGCGCGCAGCAGCTGCGTCTGATTGAGACCTGTGAGCAATACCGCCGCGCCAACGTCAGCGTAAAGCATATCTTTGGCCTGCTGTCCGTTTCCGGCGTGCAGGCGCGTGTTCAGAAGTGAGGATACCAAATTGACAGAAGTAATCAGTGTGAAATTCAAAAACCGCGGCAAGGTCTATTTCTTTGACCCGCACGGAATCGCCGTGCGCACGGGCGACAAGGTCGTCGTCGAGACCTCGCGCGGCTTGGAGTTGGCAGAGTGCGTTCTCGGAAACCACGTCGTGCCGGATGAGACGGTCGTGCAGCCGCTGCGCTCGCTTGCGCGCATCGCCACAAAGGACGACCTGCGCATCGAGGAGATCAACCGCCGCCGCGAAAAAGAGGCGTTTCAGATCTGCAAGCAGAAGATCGCCGAGCACGGTCTGGACATGAAGCTCGTCGACGTCGAGTGCAGCTTTGAGGGCAACAAGACCATGTTCTTCTTCACGTCCGACGGGCGTGTTGACTTCCGCGAGCTGGTCAAGGATCTCGCCTCCGTGTTCCGCAACCGCATCGAGCTGCGCCAGATCGGTGTGCGCGATGAGGCAAAGATGCTCGGCGGCATCGGCATCTGCGGCCGTCCGTACTGTTGCAGCCAGTTTCTGGACGACTTTCAGCCCGTCTCGACGAAGATGGCGAAGGTGCAGTCCATGTCGCTCAACCCGTCGAAGATCTCCGGTGCGTGCGGCCGCCTGATGTGCTGCCTGCGCTATGAGCAGGCGGCGTATGAGGATCTGGTCAAGGCTGTACCGAAGGTCGGTGCCTTTGTCGAGACGCCTGCGGGCTACGGCACAGTGTCGTCGGTCAACATCCTGCGCAGCAGCCTGAAGGTCAAGCTTGACGGTCAGGGCGAGGATGTGTTCAAAAGCTATCAGGCCGATGAGATCGCCGTGATTCCCGGCGGCCGCCCGAAGCCGGGCGAACCGCTGCCGTCGCTGCTCAAGGACCGGCCGAAGCCGGTGCGCGATGAGGAGCCGAAGGAAGACCCGTGGGCGCTGCCGCAGCTGTTTGCGGACGATGTCTACGGTGATGACAAGAAGCCCGATGGCGTGAGCGCCGAGCAGGGCGAGAAGAAAAAGCGTCCGCGCCGCCGCTCCCGCGGCCACGGCGGGAAGAAGCCTGCCGATGCGCAGACCGCCCCGAAGGCGGAGCACGCCGCAAAGGAGGGCGCGAAGGACGGTGCGAAGGAGGGCGCAAAGCCCAAGCAGCCGCAGCGCCAGAAGTCGCAGTCCAACCGCAAGCCCGGCGCACGCAAGCCCGGTGACAAGCCCGCAGGAGAGCATCCGGAGCGCAGCCGCGCGCAAGCTCCGGCGGCTAAGCCGGCCGACGGCGCTGCGCAGAGCGGCGAAAAGCGCGCGGACAATCACCGCCGCCGGCATCGCGGCGGCCGCGGACGCAACAAGTCCGCAGCGCCCGGCAATGCCAAGCCCGGCAATACCGCGCCCGACACGCCGAAGGCAGAATGAAAGCTGAAACAGGTGCATACCGGAACGGTATGCACCTGTTTTTTGCACCTGATTCAGATGAGCAGCCCGCCGTCCACGCCGAACACCTGCCCGGTCACGAAGCGGGCGCGCTCGCTCGCCAGCAGCGCGATCGCATCGCCGACTTCCTCCGCCGTGCCCATGCGCCCGAGGGACGTGCTCTCGGCGAGCTCCGCTTTATCCTCGGGGCTGAGGTTTGCGATCATGTCCGTGTCAATGCAGCCGGGGGCGACGCAGTTAACGCGGATGCCGGACGGGCCGAGCTCCTTTGCCATCGCCTTCGTGAACGCGACGATCGCCCCCTTCGTCGCTGAATAGGCCGCCTCGCACGAGGCACCGTTCATGCCGAGGATGGAGGTGAGATTGATGATGTGCCCGGCCTTTTCATGCACCATCGGCGGGATGGCGAACCGGCAGCAGTTGTAGGTACCCGTGACGTTGACGTCAAAGAGCCGCTGCCACACGTCGGGCTCGAGATCCGTCAGCAGACCGTAGACCGCGATGCCGGCATTATTCACCAGCAGATCGACCGGCCCTGTCTGCTCGAACATGGCGTCGACGGCCTGCGCATCGCTCACGTCGGCGCGGATGGCAAGTCCGCCGGTCTGCGCCGCGACTGCCTCGGCAGCCGCTTGCGACTGTATGTAGTTGACATGTACCGTCCAGCCGTCACGCGCCAGCGCCAATGCGGCCGCCTTGCCGATGCCGCGCGATGCGCCGGTCACGAGTGCGATTTTTTTCATGCAATGATCCTCCCAAAAACGAACATTTGTCAAAACGCTGCGTCTATGCTATTATATACTTGTTTCATCGAAATTTCTATCCATCCTGTTGATCCGGAGGAAAAAATATGAGCCAACCCAAAACCACACGCCGCCACCGCGTCCGGCGCATGAGCGAGCGCCGGCGCCTGACAGTCACCGCGATCACGGCGATGCTCGCGCTCGTCACGGTCGTGATCTGCGCACTGTCCGGCGTGTTTAATTTCCACAAGGGCAGCGAGCGCATCCTGCCCAACCTCGTCGGTCAGACCGAGGAGTCGGCCAAGGCGCAGCTTGCGGAGCTTGACGCGGAGCCGAGCATCACCTATGAAAACAGCAGTGAGACCAAGGGCATCGTCATCCGTCAGGACGTGAATGAGGGCACGCAGCTCAAGCACCGGCAGACAGTTGCATTCGTTGTCTCGCTCGGACCGAAGGAGGAGACCACCGCTCCGGAGGACACCCCGGTCGCGATCCCGAGCTTCGTCGGTCTCTCGTTCGAGCAGGCGCAGGCAACGGCCAAGAGCCTCGGCGTCACTGTGGAGAAAAACGGCACGGCCTACGATGACAATGTGCAAAAGGGCTCCGTTGCGCGCCAGAGCCCGGTCGGCGGTACGATGGTCAAGCCCGGCACGACGATCTATGTCACCATCTCCAACGGGCCGGAGAAGAAGGAATTCACCGTCACGGTCACGTGCGGTGCCGGCGGCAGTGTCAGTCCGAGCGGTAATCAGAAGGTGGCCGAGGGTGGCAGTGTGTCGTTCACGATCACCCCGAAGGAGGGCTACGAGGTCGCAACGCTGGTCATCGACGGGATGACTGTCCTGCCGCTGACGAGCTACTCGTTTATGAACGTCGACAGCAACCATACGCTCTATGTGACGTTTCGCGAAAAGTAGACATGAGAAATTCATGCGCCCCCGGCGGCAGGCCGGGGGCGCATGATTTATGCTTCCGGAATGGCATGGATGCCGGCGCTGCGGATCGCGCCGTCTCGCGTCTCGATGCAGGCGTAGGTGCACACCGCGCCGACGCCCGCCGTGCCGGGGTTGACGACATAGAGCCCCTGCATCGTCTCGCTGAGCGCGCGGTGCGTGTGGCCGAAGAGCACGATGTCCGCCCCGGCGAAGTAGGCCGCGTTGAGCAGCGCGTCGAGCGTATACTTCACGCCGTAGCGGTCACCGTGCGTGCAGAAAAACTTCACGCCGTCGAGCGTGCACTGCAGCACCTCGGGATTGACCGGCTCGCGGTCGCAGTTGCCGCACACGCGGTAGAGCGGCAGATCGGGAAACTCCTTTTCCAGCCGCTGCGTGTCGCGCTCGCAGTCGCCGAGGTGGAACACGGCGTCCGGCTGCTGCTGACGGACGGCGCGCACCATGCCGAGCGTCCGGCCGTGAGAATCGGAAAAAACAAGCACCTTCGTGGCAAGTCACCTCTGTATAGGTCATAGAATACAATAAAGCAGGATACCCGGTACTGCCGGGCTATCCGCATTATACGGGACGCGGCCTGCAAAGTCAAGCCGCCCCGACTGGAGCGTGACCGATATGAAGGACTTGGATGCGCTGAAGCAGGAGCTCGCGCGCGACGGGCGCCTGCAGCGGCTGCAGGCGATCGCCGATTCGACCGATGGGCAGCGGTTTGCCGATGCGCTCGATGCGCAGAAGATCGAACAGGCGGCGCGCACGGGCGACACCGAGCTGCTGCGGCAGATCCTCACGCAGGTGCTCAGCACGGACGCGGGGCAGCGTCTGGCCGGAAAAGTGAAGGACGCGATGCAGGATGGATGAGCTCGGCGAAAAGCTCGACGCGCTGCTGCATGACCCGCAGCAGCTCGGCAGGATCGCACAGCTGGCGTCCTCGCTCGTGGGCGACGGCGGTGAGACACAGCCGCCGTCTGAGCCGCAGCCAGAGCCCGGCTTCGACGCAGGACAGCTGCGCCGGATGCTCTCGGCCGTGCGCGGCAGCAGCCGTGACTCTGCCAGCCGTCACCTGCTCGAAGCCATGAAGCCGTATCTGGCCGAAAAGCGCCGCCGCAAGATCGACCGCGCCATGAAGCTCGCGCGGCTCGCATCGCTTGCAGAGCTTGCCGCCGGGGAGATGGGGGAGGACGACGATGTATAATCGCTATCAGGGCAACAGCGGACAGGTGGAGCGTATGCCGGACGCGCCGCATGCGGAGTTCCGCCCGCGGCCGAGCATGCCGCCGGCTGCAAAGCAAAAGCCGCCGCCGGGTACGACCGGCGGCGGCTTGCAGCAGCTGCTGCAGAAGTTTTCGCTTGCAGACCTTGAGTCGGAGGATCTGCTGCTGATTCTGGTGCTGTATCTCCTCTACCGCGAGAGCGGTGACAAGGAGCTGCTGTTCATCCTCGGCGGGATGCTGTTTCTTTAGCGTGCGGGCGCAAACGGCTCGGGCGGCTGCACATCCGGCAGGAAGTGGCTCAGGATCGCCTGCGCGATGCGCGGGCAGGCCTGTCCGTCGCCATAGGGGTTGACGGCCTTGGCCATGCGGTCATAGGCGGCCGGATCATCGAGCAGCTCGGCGGCCAGACGGTAGATGTTCTCCGTGTCCGTTCCGGCGAGCTTCACGGTGCCGGCGGTGACGGCCTCCGGACGCTCCGTTTCGCGCCGGAGCACGAGCACGGGCTTGCCGAGCGCGGGAGCCTCCTCCTGAATGCCGCCGGAATCGGTCATGACCATGTAGCTGCGCGCCATGAGCCGGTGCATATCCACGGCGTCGAGCGGCGCGATGAGCCGGATGTTCGGCACACCGCCGAGCAGCTCCCTGGCCGTGTCGCGCACGACGGGGCTCAGGTGCACGGGATAGACGATCTCCACATCCGGGTAGTCGAGCGCCAGACGGCGCACGGCGGTGAAGATGCTGCGCATGGGCTCGCCGTAATTTTCCCGCCGGTGGCAGGTCATGGCGATGACCCGGTGCGAGAAATCGACCTGCTGCAGCTCGTCGGAGACAAACTGCTCGCCGCGCACGGTGTAGTTCATGGCGTCGATGACGGTGTTGCCGGTGACGAAAATGTCACCCTCCACGGCCTCGCGTTCAAGGTTGCGGGCATTGTTCGCGGTCGGCGCGAAGTGCAGCGTGGCGATGCGTCCGACAAGTGCGCGGTTCATCTCCTCCGGGAAGGGGGACCAGCGGTCATACGTGCGCAGACCGGCCTCCACATGGCCGACCGGGATCTTGGCGTAAAACGCGGCGAGCGCGCCGGCGAACGTCGTCGTGGTGTCGCCGTGGACAAGCACGATGTCCGGCTGCACCTCGCTGAGCACGTCGCGCATGCGCTCAAGCACGCGTGTCGTGATCGCGGTCAGGTCCTGACCCTGCTGCATGATGTTCAGATCATAGTCCGCCCGGATGCCGAAGCAGTCCATGACGGAGTCGAGCATCTCGCGGTGCTGCGCCGTGATGCACACGACGCTCTCAAGCGCCGGATGCTTTTGCAGCTCGAGCACGAGCGGCGCCATTTTGATCGCCTCCGGCCGTGTGCCGAAGACGGACATGACTTTAATGCGTTTGCTCATCATTGCCCTCCTGTACAGGCGCAGTGTTTTCGGCTGCTGCGGCAGTCTCCGCTTCCGCTGCGGCCTTTGCCTCCTGCAGCTCCACGTCAAGGTGATGCTTGTGCACGCTCTTACGGATAAAGGCGCACACGACAAAGCCGATCAGCAGCGCAAGGATCAGCAGCGCGATACGGATCGTGCCCTTCGTCGTGAGCACGACGGCGGCGAGGCCGAGCGTGGCGCTGATGGCATACAGGATCGCGACGGCCTGCTTCTGGTTCAGGCCGAGATCCATGAGCTTGTGGTGGAAGTGGCCGCGGTCGGCGTGAAACGGGCTCTGACCGTGCAGGATGCGGCGGCAGAACGCAAAGAGCGTGTCCGACAGCGGCACCGCCAGTGCGAGCACCGGCACGACGAATGTCACGATCGCATAGAACTTGAACAGACCGAGCACCGACACCGTTGCCAGCACATAGCCGAGCAGCAGCGAACCGGTGTCGCCCATGAAGATGCGGGCGGGGTTGAGGTTGTAGGGCATGAAGCCGATGCATGCGCCGGCGAGCGCCGCGACGATGAGCGCCACGTTCGGCTCGGACACGAGCAGCGCCACAACAAGGATCGTCACGCAGCTGATGGTCGACACACCGACGGCCAGACCGTCGAGCCCGTCGATGAGGTTGACGGAGTTGGTGATGCCGACGATCCACAGCACGGTCAGCGGGATCGCGACCCAGCCGAGGACAATGGCCTCCTGATTGCTGAACACGTTCGGGTTCGACACGACGTTGATGACCACGCCGTGCAGCACGGCGATGACGGCGGCGAGGATCTGGATCAGAAACTTTGTCCACGCGCGCAGCGAGACGATGTCGTCGATCACACCGGTGATGACGATGATGATCGACCCGATGAGAATGCCGCGCACCTCCTGCGTGATGTCCGCAAACAGAAGCGTCGAGACGATGAAGCCCAGAAAAATGGCCAGACCGCCCATGCGGGGGATGGGATGGTCGTGCACGCGCCGCGCCTCGCCGGGCACGTCCACGGCGCCGACCTTCACGGCCAGCCGCTTGACGAACGGGGTCAGGGCAATGCTGACCACGAAGGCGACGAGGATCGCGAGCATGACTTTGATCCAGACAGCAGTGTTAAGAAACATGAGAATCGATCTCCAATAATGTAAAGATTATTTGGCGACGAAGCCGACCTTCTTGTAGACCTTGCGCAGCGTCTTGTTTGCGATGTAGGATGCCTTTTCCGCGCCGGCCTTGTACACGCTCTCAAGGTAGGCCTTGTCCTTGAGCAGACGTTCGGTCTCTTCGCGGATGGGGCGCAGCGTCTCGACGACGGCCTCACCGACTGCGGGCTTGAACGCGCCGTAGCCTTTGCCCTCAAACTCCGCCTCGATCTGCGCAAAGGTCTTGCCGGTGCAGGCAGAGTAGATGCTCATGAGGTTGGCCACGCCGGGCTTGCTCTCCACGTCGAAGCGCACGCAGCGCTCGGTGTCGGAGTCGGTGATGGCCTTTTTGAACTTGCGCATGATGTCCTCCGGACGGTCGAGCAGGTACACGGTGCCGTTGGGGTCTTTGTCGGATTTGGACATTTTGTTCTCCGGCGAGGAGAGGCTCATGACACGCGCGCCGACCGTCGGGATATACGGCTCGGGGATCTTGAACACATCGCCGTAGATGTTGTTGAAGCGGGTGGCCACATCGCGGCAGAGCTCGACGTGCTGCTTCTGGTCGCTGCCGACGGGGATGTAGTCCGGCTGGTAGAGCAGAATGTCCGCCGCCATCAGCGAGGGGTAGGTGAACAGACCGCCGTTGATATTCTCTGCGTTCTTGGCGCTCTTGTCCTTGAACTGCGTCATGCGCGAGAGCTCGCCGAACATGGTGTAGCAGTTGAGCACCCAGCCGAGCTGCGTGTGCGCGGGGACATGGCTCTGAATAAAGAGCGTGTTCTTTTCCGGATCCAGGCCGCAGGCAATGTACTGCGCGAGCTGCTCAACGGTGCGCCGGCGCAGGTCGGCGGGGTTTTGGCGCACGGTGATCGAGTGCAGGTCGGCCATAAAATAATAGCAGTCAAAGATCTCGGCGCGTTCGCTCCAGTTTTTGATCGCGCCCAGATAAGACCCGAGCGTCAGGTCGCCGGAGGGCTGAATGCCCGAGAGCATGACTTTCTTTGCAGTTTTTTCTTCCATAGTTGATTACTTCCTTAGTTATCTTGCTGAAAATTCGCATTTGTTTGAATATTGTACCACAACCTGTTGTGGAATACAACATCGAAAGTTCCCTTGACAATCCCTGTGATGTAAAATAAGATATAAATAATCTGAGCAAAGTGATCCGGAGGCTATCAAAATATGAAAGATCAAAAGTGGTTTGAAGACATGGAGCTGCGCATCCCGCACGGAGAGGTGCGCACGCGGTTCGCGCCGAGCCCGACGGGGTATATGCACGTCGGCAATCTGCGCACGGCGCTTTATACGTATCTGATCGCGCGGCACGCCGGCGGCAAGTTCATCCTGCGCATTGAGGACACCGATCAGGGGCGCTATGTGGAGGGCGCGGTCGACGTCATCTACAGCACCATGCGTGCCTGCGGCCTGACGCACGACGAGGGGCCGGATGTCGGCGGTCCGGTCGGCCCGTACGTCCAGACCGAGCGGCGCGGGCTCTATAAGGAATATGCCGAGCTGCTCATCGCGCGCGGCCATGCCTACCGCTGCTTCTGCGATAAGGACGACGCTGCAGAAGAAAATGTTTCCGACGGCGCGGTCATCCACAAATATGACGGCCGCTGCTCGCGTTTGAGCGAGGAGGAGATCGCGGCAAATCTCGCGGCCGGCAAGCCCTATGTCATCCGCCAGAAGATCCCGCGCGAGGGAAAGACCACGTTCCATGACGAGATCTTCGGCGACATCACGGTCGACAACGACACGCTCGACGATCAGGTGCTCATCAAGCGAGACGGTCTGCCGACGTATAACTTCGCAAACGTCGTCGACGACCATCTCATGGGCATCACGCATGTCGTGCGCGGGTCGGAGTATCTGTCGTCGACACCGAAATATAACCTCCTCTATGAGGGCTTCGGCTGGGAGATCCCGAAGTATATCCACTGCTCGCCGGTCATGCGCGACCAGCACAACAAGATGTCCAAGCGCCACGGTGATCCGTCGTATGAGGATCTGATCGCGCAGGGCTATCTGTCGCAGGCGGTGGTCAACTATGTGGCGCTGCTCGGCTGGGCGCCCGGCGGCGAGCGGGAGATCTATTCGCTGCCCGAGCTCGTGGAGGCGTTTGATATCAAGGGCATCTCCAAGTCCCCGGCAATCTTCGATATCGACAAGCTCAAGTATTTCAACAGCGAGTATCTCCGTGCCATGACGCCGGAGCAGTTTGCAGCCGTGGCCGCGCCCTACATCCGTCAGACGGTGCACAATCCCGCTATCGACCCGGCGCAGATCGCGCCGCTGCTGCAGCAGCGCTGCGAGGTGCTCACGGATATCCCCGAAAAGGTCGATTTCTTCGACGCGCTGCCGGAATATGATCTTGCGCTCTACACGAACAAGAAATCCAAGACCGATCCGGCCGTCTCGCTCGAGATGCTGCACGCGGTGCGTCCGCTGCTCGCGGCGCTCCCGACGTGGGACGACGAGACCCTGCTTGCATCCATGAAGGAACTGGCCGAGCGGCTGGAAGTGAAAAACGCCAAGGTGATGTGGCCGGTGCGCATTGCGGTGTCCGGCCGTGCGGTGACGCCCGGCGGCGCGGTGGAGATCTGCCGCATCCTCGGTCGGGACGAGACCCTGCGCCGGCTCGACGCCGGCATCGCCAAGCTGGAAGGGTGAACGGTATGAAAAAACGCACGGGCGTGGAGCGGGCGGTCATCGTCATGGCCGTCGTGGTCGTGCTGCTCGCGATCGCGCTGATCGTGGTCAACGTGGCCGATATCCGCATTCGCCGGCCGGCTGCGGGGCCGGAAGCACCGGTCGAGACAACGCTGCCGCAGTTCCCGTTCGGCGATGAGCCGGAGCTCATCCTCGGCAGCGGCGAGACGCCTGCGCGCGATGCGGAGCAGGTCGTGCCGGTCGACGGGGAGGACAAGACCATGCAGCTGGTCACGGGCTCGTTTGCGCAGCGCGGCGGCCCGGACTTCTCGCTCTATCTTGACAAGGGCGTGTTTCTGAGCACGGAGCTCGACGGCAAGTGCTGCTTTGCCCGCGCCGACGATGCGAGCATGGACGCCTATCTCGAGATCGGCTATCACATGGGTGCGGACGCGCAGACGCTTGCGGGCACGCTCCTGAATGATTACGGAACCATTGCGAGCATGGAGACGCTCGGCGAGGTCAAGCTCGGCGGCTTGACCGCCTACGGCGTCAAGGGCGTCACGGTACAGCGCGAGCTCGAGGCGTACCTGATCCCGACGGCGAACGGCTGCATCTCGGTCGTGCTCTGCCATGCGGGTACCGCACCGGCGAGCTGGTATGACAGTCTGCTCGCCTCGGCGCAGACGCTGCAGATCACCGGCTGAGAAAAATTGCACATGAAAACCGCCCCTTCCGGCAACAATAGTCCGGAAGGGGTGGTTTGCTATGAAAAAGAAAACGCGTGTGCTCGTCATTTCCTACACGGCCGCGCTCGTTGCGGCGCTGGCCGTCGGGCTCATCGCCTGCCGCACGGATGCCGATCGCCGTCAGATGGCGATGGATGCCAACTATCGCCACGCCTATGGCGAGGTGCTCAACGCCGTGCAGGAGCTCGACGCCGCCCTGCAAAAGAGCCTCTATGCGACGACACCGGCCATGGCGTGCACCGTCTGCACGGACATTTACAGCCATGCGCAGACGGCGCAGATGGCGCTCGGTGTGCTGCCGGTGCAGTCGCACGCGCTCGCGCGCATCGCGCGCAACATTGCCCTTGCCGGGGACTATGCGTGCACGCTCTCGCGCAGCGCGGCGGAGGGCAGAGCGTTTGCGGCCGAGGAGCTTGCGCAGCTGCGCGCGCTTTCTGAGACAACGACGCAGCTGAGCGTCCGGCTCGGCGCGCTCGGAGCGTCGCTCGCTGACGGCGCTGTCACGACGGCGGCGCGCGTGCGCAGCACGCAGTCGCTGGCGAATCTCGACGCAGAGGCGGAGCTGCCCGATACGCTCGAGGCAGAGCTGGCGGCGCTGGCCGATTCATTTGAGGATCTGCCGCTGCCGATCGCGGACGGCACGTATTGTGAGCGCACAGCGGCGGAGTATGCCGTGCTGGCGGGCCGTGATGACGTCACGGAGGGGCAGGCACAGACTGCGGCTGCGGTGTTTTTGGACATGGACGCATCGCGCCTGCGCGCGACCGGCCGCTCGGAGGGCGCTGTGCCGTGCTGGAACTTCGATATCGATGACGGGGATGACGCGTCTTATATCTCGCTCACGGTGAAGGGTGGGGAAGTGCTGTGCTACTACTCCTCGTGTAACGGCGGCGAGCCGGTGCTCTCACCGGAACAGGCGGCGGAGACAGCGGCAGATTTTTTGCGCGCGCGCGGCTACACGGATATGCGCCTGCTCGAAACGGAGGATGCGGGACGGTCGGTCATCTGCACGTTTTGCTATGTGCAGGACGGCGTGCTGTGCACGGCGGACCGGCTGCGCGTGCGCATCCGGCTCGACAGCGGCGCGGCCTGCGGCTTTTCGTCGGCGGAGTATCTTGATACGCACCGGGCACGCACGCTGCCGGAGGACGTGATCGGTGCGGAGGAGGGGCGCGCTGCCGTGCCCGGGTCGCTGCAGGTTCTGGATATGCGCACGGCGCTGCTGCGGCTCTGCGGCGCACGTGAGACGCTGTGCTATGAATACCTGTGCGAGACGGACGACGGGCAGCGTTGCATCATCGCCGTCAATGCCCGCAGCGGTCAGCAGGAGCGTATCCGGCTTCTGGACGCACTCGACAGTGTACAGCCGCAGTTTTGATCCGCTGTCAAGAGGGGGCGAGTGCTCCCTCTTGACGAAAAAAACCGAACAGTGTATGATAAGGCAGGAAAAACATATGGATTCTTTACTTACTGGAGGCTTTTTATGAGCGTCATTCCCAAAATCACATGCCGGCGCTGCGGCCGTGAATATTCCGGCCTGCGCAGCCGCTGCCCATACTGCGGCACGAGCCGCAAGAAATCTGCCGAGCGCATCCCGCTGCGCACATCGAGCGCAAATGCGGGCACGCCGGCGGCGGAGCATGCTGCCGTCAACACGAAGTGGCAGCTGCTGTTCGGCGGCATTTTGCTCATCGCGGTCGTCGCGGCTGTCATCGTGCTCATCACCGTGAGCCTGAATGCGGAGAAAAATTCGTCCGCTGCGGTCGATCCGACCCCGCCGGCGACCGTTTCGAGCGCCGCACCGGTCACGACGCCGACCCCGACCCCGACGCCGACGCCGACCCCGACGCCGACGCCCTCGGTCACGAGCGTCACGATCACGTTCCTCGGCAGCAAGCGCACGGAGTTTGCGGCCAAGGTCGGTGATGAGGTGCAGCTGAGCGCAACGGTTTATCCGACCGGCACCGACCAGACGGTCACATGGTCGAGCAAGGACGAGTCTGTCGCCAAGGTCAGCGACAAGGGCGTTGTGACCGGCGTCGGCAAGGGCACGACGACGATCACGGCTGAGTGCGGCGGCGTAAAGGCTGACTGCACGGTATATATTTCGGCAAAATAACGCACCCCCGGTTCGACGGCTCTGAAAAATCAGAGCCGTCGAAAAAAAGGGTTGACAAAGCGCGATAGATGCGTTAGAATAAGCAAGCTGACACGGACGATTAGCTCAGCTGGTATGAGCATCCGCTTGACGTGCGGAGGGTCACAGGTTCAAGTCCTGTATCGTCCACCAAAGGTCCACCGTAAGAAATTGCGGTGGGCTTTTTTCTTTATCCGACCGCCCGGCGCAAAATGTGCCGGGCTTTTTCTTGCCAAATTCTGTACGGGCGATTGAGGTTTTTGCGGATCTGTGCTACAATGCTTCTGACAATGCACCGCGCTGCGGTACGAGATGGAGGTGCGGTGGATGGAATGGGACGAGTACTACAAAAAATTCGACGAGTGGGCAACGTCCACGCAGATCAGCCGCCTCAGCGCACTGACTTCCTACGGCCCCTCAGATGAGGTGGCAGAAGTCGCGCAAGGGCTGGTGGATGAGACGGCGGCCTCCCGCCTGATCCGCAGGGCGCTTGCAGCCGGCGTGCAGTTCACGGCGGAGGAGATCTGCGAGCTGGTGAATTGCTGCAATGCGGCGGTGATGAATGCACTTTTGGAAAATTCACTCTGCACCTTCACGCGCGAGCAGCTTGAGGACCTCTGGGGCGTTGTCGACGATGCGGTGCTGGAGCAGACCGCGCGCAGGTGCCGCGTGAAGCTGTTTGATGACGACGAGGAAGAGGAAGAAGAGGAAGACGACGAGCCTGAGCAAGCGGAGTTTCCGCCACCGAAACGCAGGCGCGAGCCGAAGCTCGGCTTCTGGACGCTGCTCGGCGCACCGGGCGATGATGGGCACGGCGGGCGCTGCACCGGCGACTGTGCACACTGTCCGCCGCACTTCGGCTATCGCTACGGCCGCTGGTATTATGGTCACGGCCATGTCTACGGCTGCGAATTTGGCGGAAACCGCGGTGACGGCTATGACTGAATGCATTTGGGAGGTACATATGAATCGCACGATCACCATCAAGGGCGCCGGCGGATATGGCGATCGAACCGGACGATATCGATGTGAGCGACAGCGCAGTTTTTGTGTGGGAGATCCGATGAGTTCCGCAGCGTTTGACCATTAAAATAACCGATGCCGGAGCAACGGGCGTCGGAATGTATGCTTCAGGAGGAGACCTATGAAAGCACTGACCTATCTCGAGCACGGCCGCTTTGCCGTGACGAAAAAGCCGAAGCCGGTCGTGACCGACCCGCGCGACGCCGTTGTGCGCGTGACGCTCGGTTCGATCTGCACCAGCGACCTGCACATCAAGCACGGCTCTGTGCCGCGCGCCGTGCCGGGCATCACCGTCGGTCATGAGATGGTCGGCGTCGTGGAGTCTGTCGGCGCGGAGGTAAAGACCGTCCACCTCGGCGACCGGGTGACGGTGAACGTGGAGACCTTTTGTGGCGAGTGTTACTTCTGCCGCCACGGCTGGGTGAACAACTGCACCGATCCCGACGGCGGCTGGGCACTCGGCTGCCGCATCGACGGCGGGCAGGCGGAGTTTGTGCGCGTGCCCCATGCCGATCAGGGTCTGGATAAGATCCCCGACGGCGTTACCGATGAGCAGGCGCTGTTCGTCGGTGATATTCTGGCCACCGGCTTCTGGGCGGCGCGCATTTCGGAGATCACGCCGGAGGACACCGTGCTTATCATCGGTGCAGGACCGACGGGGGTGTGCACGCTGGCGTGCGTCCTGCTCAAGCAGCCCAAGCGCGTCATCGTCTGTGAGAAAGACCCGACGCGCATTGCACTCGTGCGCGAGCACTATCCGGACGTGCTGCTCTGCCGGCCGGAAGTGTGCGAGGACTTTGTGCGTGCACACAGCGACCACGGCGGCGCGGATGTGGTGCTTGAGGTCGCGGGCGCGAAGGATACCTTCGAGCTTGCGTGGCGCTGCGCGCGTCCCAACGCCATCGTGACCGTGGTCGCCCTCTATGATGAAGCGCAGACGCTGCCGCTGCCGGATATGTACGGCAAGAATCTCATCTTCAAGACCGGCGGCGTGGACGGCTGCGACTGCGCGGAGATCCTGCGCCTGATCGCGCAGGGGAAGATCGACACCACACCGCTCATCACGCACCGCTTCCCGCTCAGCGAGATTGAGGAGGCTTACCGCATCTTTGAAAACCGGCTTGACGGCGTCATCAAGGTGGCGATCACGGCGGAGTAACGCAGCGGGGGAGGGCGCACAATGACCAGAGACGAGCTGCAGCGGTATATATTCGATCATTACAGCACCGAGCCGGACTATCCGTGGGCCGATGCGCCGAACCATGCCGTGTTCCGGCACGGCGGCAACCGGAAATGGTTTGCGCTGGTTCTGGACGTGCCGCGCAATAAGCTCGGTCTGCCCGGTACGCAGATGATCGACGTGGTGAACCTCAAGTGCGACCCGATCCTCATCGGTTCGCTGCGGGGTGAGCCGGGGATTTTCCCGGCCTACCACATGAACAAGGACAGATGGCTCTCCGCGGCGCTGGACGGCAGCGCGGCGGACGATCAGATCCGGCTGCTGCTGGAGCGGAGCTATGCGGCAACGCTCCCGAGACCGCGCAAACGAAAGCAGCCATGATGCCGCAGATACATAGAAAACGCGCAGCAGGGGCGGCCATTGGCCGCCCCTGCTGCGCGCTTTGTGATATGCTCAGGCTTGCTCGCTGTTCGTGTCTGCTTCGGTTTCCGCCTCCGGGGCTTCCGGCGTGTCCGAGCGGCTGCGGCGTGTGCGCATTTTGCCGAGCAGCCGGTTGAGCCGCTTTTCAATGTCGCGCGAGAGCTCGGCGGCCTTGGCCGCAACTTCGTCGGTGGGGGAGGGGTCACCGTCCGCGTCTGCGGGCGCTTGTGCATCCGGGGCTGCGGGTGCTTCGGTCTCCGCCTCCGGCGTCTGTTCCGGCGGCTCCGGCTGCGCGAGCAGCGTCTGGAGCAACTCCATGTCCGTCACGATCCGCTCGGACTCGATGCCGAGCGCGCGCGCGTCATGCTCGAGCACGGCGATGAGCAGGTCGTAATAATCCCCGTCGCACTTGAGCGCCTTTGCGATCTGCGGCAGCGCCTTCTCGTGGAAGGTGCGCAGGGAGTGCTCGCCGAGCCCAATGTATGCGAGCAGCTGCTGGCGCGCCGTGTCCTCGGACATGGTGCGGTCGATATAATACGTGCTGCCGTAGAGCCCGTAGAGCACGCGCTGCGCGTCAAAATAGCCGAGGCGCATATTCCGGCGGCTCTGTTCGGCGTCGAAGTTCAGGATGTTGCCGAGGTCGACCGTCGGGCCGATCGTCGTCACGTGCACATCGTCCGGGATGCGAAAGCGCTTTTCGATGCCGAAGCCGAAGATGCGCAGCGCGATGATGTCCTTGCAGCCGTCCTCCACGAGCGCGTGGATGGGCACAACGTCCTGCACGCCGCCGTCGGCATAATACTTGCCGCCGAGCTTTTCGAGCCGGAACGCCGGCAGATAGGCGCTGGCGAGCAGCATGTCGCACAGCTCGTCGCGGCTCAGGTCGGAGGCGCGCAGCTCCAGCTCCTGATGGTCGGACAGGGAGTAGGTAACAATGAAAAAGTCCGTGTCGGAGCTGCAGATCTTGTCTGCATCCACGACCTCTGCGACCCATTTGCGCAGCGGCGTTACGTCAAAGCCGCGGTTGCGGATGATCTCGGCTACGCTGCGCAGCGTGCTCTTGAGCTCGGACAGGGGGATGTCGCGGGTCATCAGACGGCGCATTTCCTCGTCATCCACGTCCATGACCTGGGAAAAGTGGATGTTATTCCAGACATCCTCGGCCTTTTGCAGATCGTCCATGACGATCATGGCGCCATTGAGCGCGCCGACGGATGTGCCGGATACGGCGGAGAACCGGATACCGGCCTCGCGCAGCGCCTTCCATGCACCGATCTGGTAGGCGCCCTTTGCGCCGCCGCCCTCGAGCGCCAGACCATAGGTCTTATTACGATCCAGTTTCAGTTCCATGTCGATTCTCCAATCTGTAGATTTTTGCGCAGCGCGGCGGCAGGTCGAATGCGGCCACACTGTCGTGAATGGCGGTGCGCTCGCCCGTGATGCACTCGCGCGCGCTGTCATAGGCGCTGCGCACAAACGAGAGCCGCGTCTCCTCGTTCAGACCGGCGCCGGGGCAGGTGAGCTCCACATGGCAGCGCACCGTGTGCGCCGCACGGTTGACGGCCAGCAGCAGCGCCTCATCCTCGGCCTCAGCGCCGAAGGCGTCGTGCCCGCCTGTGATGATGCGCAGGATGCACACCACGTCGCCCGCCGGGGCAAACACGGCGACCTCGCCGCGCTGCAGCGCCGGATGCGCATGGCGCAGCGCCGAGAGCTTTGCGTACCATTGCAGCGTCTGCGTATCGCACATCTGCAGCGGTGCGCGGTTGAAGGGGTCGCACAGCCCCTGCATCCCCGCCTCGTCCCCATAGTAGATCGACGGGATGCCCGGCAGCCAGAACTGCACGGCCGCCGCGAGCGGCTGCAGCTGCGCGCCGCGTGCTGCCATGGCGTCCGTAACGTCGAGCGCTGCCAGCTGTGCGCGTGTGCGGCTGCGGGGGTCAAAGTCCAGCGCCAGCGCCGAGCGCGTGCGCGCCACGTCGTGGCTCGCTGTCAGGTTCATGAGCGCGTAGTACAGCGGCTGCGGATAGTTCAGCCGCTGACTCAGCAGCAGATCCGCCAGCGTGCGCGCCGTGCTGCGCCCGGTCAAAAATGCGATCAGCGCGTCGCGCAGGGGATAGTTCATGACGCTGTCGAGCGCATCGCCGAGCGCGTATTGCCGCCGTGCGCCGTAGCTGACCTTCGTCACGGCATCCTCCCACACCTCGCCGAGGAGCACGCTGTCGGGAGCGGCCTGCTTGGCGGCGGTGCGCAGGTCGCGCAGCACGTCGTCCGGCAGCTCGTCGGCCACGTCCAGCCGCCAGCCGGACGCGCCGTCGCGCAGCCATGCTCTGACAACGCTGTGCTCGCCGGTGATCATGTATTTGCGCCAGTCGGGGTTGGCGGTGTTGATGGCGGGCAGGTCGCGGAAATTCCACCAGCACCTATAGTCATTGGGGTAGTGGGCGAAATCGTACCAGCGCGCATAGACGGAATTGCTGCTGTTATACGCGCCGCAGCCGGGATAGTGCCGGAAGCGGTTGAAGTAGCGGCTGTCTGCGCCCGTGTGGGCAAACACGCCGTCGAGCACGATGTGGATGCCGCACGCTCCGGCGGCGGCACACAGCTTCCTGAAGTCCGTGTTCGTGCCGAGGATCGGATCGACCTTCCGGTAATCTCCGGTGTCATAGCGGTGGTTGGAGGCGCTCTCGAAGATGGGGTTGAGATACAGCACCGTCACGCCGAGCTTCTGCAGATACGGCAGCCGGTCCGCGATGCCGCGCAGCGTGCCGCCGTAGAAGTCGACGGGCGCATATTCGCCCTCGGGGGTGTTGGCCTGCCACTCGACCGGCTCCTCCCAATCGGCGTGCGCATGCACGGTTTGCTCCATGCGGCGGTGGTGCTCCATGCCGCGCTGCGCGGTGGCGGAGCTGTCGCGCGCAAAGCGATCGGGGAAGATCTGATACATCACGCCGGTGCGAAACCACTCCGGCGTCGCAAAGCCGGCGCGGTAGACCGTCAGCCGCCAGCCGTCCTCCGGCTCGTCACAAAGGCGGGCGTGCCGCCCGTCCGGCGCGGCGCAGAGGTAGCGGATGCCGCCGTCGTTGCACGCGACGCGGAAGCGGTAGCGCAGCGCCTGCGGTGTTGCGGGCACGGTCACGGACGCGGCAAAGCCCGCAGCCGTCTGCGCCATGGCGACGGTGTCACTGTACGCATCGCCGTAGAGCTCAACGGCGGCATCGAACACGAACGACTCCGTGTCCGTGAAGGCGAGGCGCACGGTCGTACCGGTCTCCAGCGCGCCGAGCGGACGGCGGAACGCCTCATCACCCGCGTCGTGCTTCGGCGCGGTGTCCTCCGGCAGCAGGAGCAGATACAGGTGCGCATAATCCTCCGCCGAGCGCGTGAAGCTGAAATCCTGCGCCATGGCCTGCCGCTGCACGCGGAGGTAGGCGTCATGCTCGTCGTGATAGAGCGCGAGCGCGCGGCGAACGGTGTCGGCGAGCTCGTAGGCGTTGAAGTTTGCAAACGAGAACCCGGTTCCCTCACCGGTGAAGCGGTTATACGGCTGCACGCTGTCGCGCAGACCGCCGGTCTCGCGCACGATCGGCAGCGTGCCGTAGCGCATGGCGATCATCTGCGACAGGCCGCACGGTTCAAAGCTCGACGGCATGAGCAGGAAATCGCTGCCCGCGTACACGCGGTGCGACAGCGCCTCGTCATAGCCGATATAGGCGCACAGGCGTCCCTTGTGCCGCCACTCGGCGCTGCGCATGAAGTCCTCATATTCGGCGTTGCCCGTGCCGAGGAGCACAAACGCCATGTCCTGCTCCTCCATGAGCTCGTCGAGCACGCACTGCACGAGGTCGAAGCCCTTTTGCGGCGTCATGCGCGTGACCATGGCGACGATGGGCGTGTGTTCGCCGATCTCGAGCCCGAGCTCCTGACACAGCGCGGCGCGGCAGACCGCCTTGCCGCGCATGTCGTCCATGGAGTAGGGCGCGGTGATGCCGTTGTCGTGCGCGGGGTCAAATACGGCGGTGTCGATGCCGTTGAGGATGCCCGATAGCTGATGCTGCCGTGCGTTGAGAATGCCCTCAAGCCCCTCACCATAGGCCGCCGTGCGGATCTCGCCCGCGTAGCTCGGGCTGACGGTGTTGATGTGGTCGGCAAAGACACAGCCCGCCTTGAGCAGGTTTGCGCAGCCGTTGAGCTCCATGAACTCCGGCGTGTAGTAGCGCGCGTCGATGCCGAGCAGATCCTGCACGAATTCGAAGCTGAACTTGCCCTGATAGGCGATGTTGTGGATCGTCAGCAGCGTCTGCATCCGCGACTGCATCCGGCCGGCGTACTGCGTTTTCATCAGCATGGGCAGCACGGCGGTATGCCAGTCATTGCAGTGCAGCACCTCGGGCGTGAAGTCGAGCCTTGGCAGCGCCTCCAGGATCGCGCGGGCGAAAAAGGCGTACTGCTCGCCCTCGGCCTCGCCGCCGAGATAAATGCGGTCTCCGAAGTAAAACTCGTTGTCCACGAGATAGATGACGATGCCGTCGAGCAGCAGCCGCTCGATGCCGACGTACTGATGCCGCCAGCCGAGGTCGATGTAGAAGTCTGTCAGATGCGTGACCTGAGCGGCGTATTTGTCCTTGATCACACGGTGATACGGCGTGATGATGCGCGCGTCAAAGTCGAGTGCCGCGAGGCTCTTCGGCAGCGTGCCGACCACGTCTGCGAGACCGCCGGTCTTGGCCAGCGGTGCACATTCGGCGGCTGCCAGCAGCACGCCGGGCAGGTCACAGCGCCCCTTTTCGGCGAGCGCTGTGCGCAGTTCGGGTTTCATGGCGTCCCTCCTTTACCGGTTCGTGAAGGTGAAATATACGGTCGAAAGCGGCGGCAGCGTCACGCGCGCCGAGCAGGGGAGCGCGCCGAAGGGCACGTCCTCGCTGCGGATCTCGGGCGCGTTGCGGATGCCTGTGCCGCCGAAGTCCTCCGCGTCGCTCGAGAGCAGCTCGCGCAGAACGCCGCGCTTGGGCAGGCCGATGACAAAGCCGTCATAGCGCACGGGCGTGAAGTTGCACACGCATACGACCCGGCGGCCATTGCGCGCCGTGCGCAGAAAGGCGATGGCGCTGCGCTCTGCATCATCCACGTTCAGCCACGTGAAGCCGTCCCAGCCGTCGTCGATGTCCCAGAGCGCGCGGCTGCCATGGTAGCAGGCGTTGAGCGCACTGCACCAGCGCTGCATGGCCTTGTGCATGGGGTAGTCGAGCAGCAGCCAGTCGAGCCCCTGCTTATAGTTCCACTCAATGAACTGGCCGAATTCCGAGCCCATGAACGTGAGCTTCTTGCCCGGGTGCGCGAACTGATAGCCGTAGAGCGCGCGCAGGGCGGCAAACTTCTGCTCATATGTGCCGTACATCTTATCGAGCATTGACTTTTTGCCGTGCACGACCTCATCATGGGAAAATGCGAGGATGAAGTTTTCGGAAAAGGCGTACATCATCGAGAACGTCAGCTTGTCGTGGTGGTACTTGCGGAAGTAGGGGTCAAGCTCCAGATAGTCGAGCGTGTCGTGCATGAAGCCCATGTCCCATTTAAAGCTGAAGCCGAGACCGCCGTCATAGGGCGGCTTTGTCACGCCGGGGTAGGCGGACGACTCCTCTGCGATCGTCATGCAGCCGGGCCATGCCGTGAGCAGCGTCGTGTTGAGCTTTTGCAGAAAGGCGACCGCGCCGAGATTGATGTTGCCGCCGTCGCGGTTGGGCGTCCACTCGCCGTCGCGCCGGGCGTAGTTGAGGTACAGCATCGAGGACACCGCGTCCACGCGGATGCCGTCGATGTGGTAGCGGTCAAAAAACAGCATTGCCGACGAGATGAGAAAGCTCTGCACCTCCGGCATTGCGTAGTCAAAAATGAGCGTGCCCCATTCCGGGTGCTCGGCCATGCGCGCCTCCTTGCACTCGTAGAGCCGCGTGCCGTCAAAGCGCGCAAGTCCGTGCGCGTCCTTCGGAAAGTGCGCCGGGACCCAGTCCATGATCACGCCGATGCCGGCGCGGTGGAGCTTGTCGACAAAATACATGAAGTCCTGCGGCGTGCCGTAGCGGCTGGTGGGGGCATAGTACCCCGTCACCTGATAGCCCCACGACCCCTCGTAGGGGTATTCCGTCACGGGCAGCAGCTCCACGTGCGTGTAGTGCATCTCGCGGCAGTAGTCTGCCAATTCATCCGCGACCGAGCGGTACCACGGCAGCCCGGTCTCCGGCCGGCGCCAGGAGCCGAGGTGCACCTCGTAAATGCTCATCGGCGCGCGGTACACATCACGCTCGGCGCGGCGGCGCAGATAGCTCCGGTCGTGCCAGACGTAGCCCTCGAGCGACCAGACCTTCGACGCCGTGGCAGGTCCTGTCTCGCAGTGCGCGGCAAAGGGGTCGGCCTTGAGCACCGTCTGCCCGTCGGGCCCGGTGACGGCGTATTTATACAGCGCCCCGTCGTGCAGCCCGTCCACGGTCTGCACCCATGTGCCGTCCGGCAGCCGGTCCATCGGCGTCGCGTCTATGTCCCAGCCGTTGAAGTCGCCCACGAGCGCGACGTGCTGCGCGTGCGGCGCCCAGACGGTAAAGCGGCGCCCCGTCGTGCCGGGCAGGGCGTGACAGCCGAACGTGCGGTAAGCGTGCGCGGCCGCACCGGTATGGAATTCCTGCAGCTCCGACTTTGTCAAAAAGCCGGGCGCGCGTCCTGTCGTATTCATGGCGCGCCTCCAATATCCCAGTCTGATATAAATATTATACCGTGTGCGGCATGAAATTCCAACAGTTTTTTGCGCGCATACTTTGACAACGCGCGCGCCGGACGCTATACTTGTGACACAGAGATTCTATTTGGGAGGCGCGGTATGTTTACCTTCAACCACTTCAATTTCAACGTCCTCGATCTTGCGCGCAGCGTGCAGTTTTATCATGATGCGCTCGGCTTGGAGCCCGTGCGCACGAAGGACGCGTCCGACGGCTCGTTCCGGCTCGTGTTTCTGGGCGACGGGCACTCGCCGTTTCAGCTGGAGCTGACCTGGCTGCGTGACCGCACGCAGCCGTATGACCTCGGCGAGGGGGAGTTTCATCTCGCGTTCACCGTGCCGGATATGGATGCCGCGCACGCAAAGCACGCGGCCATGGGCTGCATCTGCTTTGAAAACCCCGGCATGGGCATCTACTTTATAGAGGACCCCGACGGATACTGGATCGAGATCGTGCCGGAAAAGTGAACAGCGCATCAAACACAGAAGCCGCTTCCCGACTTCTGTGTTTTTTTGGCAAACTGATTGACAAATACAGGCATATGCGTTATTCTGGAGCTGGAAGCGAAATGGAATTTGCACGTTCTTCAGAAAGGAGCGACCGAACATGACGCGAAGAAAACGACTCTGCCTGCTGCTGGCGGTGCTGACGCTGCTGCTGGCGCTGAGTGCCTGCGGCGCGCGCAGCAAGCTGGTGCTGGCGACCACGGGCATGGAACCGACGCTGAATCTCACGCTGCCGGATACGATCACGCTCCCGGATAAGGGAAGGGATACGGTTTACAAAAGCTATGTGGACAAGGCGTATTCCATGGCGCTGGCGGCCGCGCTGCTGGATATGGACGCGGACACGATGCAGACGCAGCTGGCCGGCCGGCTCTCGTATGATGCGCAGACCGGCTACATCCAGTACTACACGCCGACCGAGGAGCTGACGCCGGGCGACCTGAGCGAATTTCCGACGGACGCGCAGCTCGAGCAGACCGTGCGCGAGCGGCTGAATAAGTTTGAACCTGTGCTCGCCGACACGTCCCGGATCGTCTTCAGCAGCGCAACCTATGAGACGAATGTGAGCAGCAAAACGGTCGATGTGACGCCGGAAGTCAACGGCCGGATGGTGTATGGAAAGTATCACATCTCCATTTCCTTTGACAAGGACGGCAATGTGACGGCGCTGACGCAGCTGTATGCTCCGCTCAAGGAGGGCGGCACCAAAACCGTCCGCCTGGCGGACGCCAAGACCGTACAGGCACGGCTGGATGCGCACGTATTTTCGGCGAATATCGCGCAGCAGCTCACAGGCTGCACGATCACAGGGTTTGAGCAGGCGTACTACATGAACGCCGGTTTCAACACCGAGGGCGACTACTCGCTCTATCCGATCTATGTCCTGCGTGGGCAGGGCACGGCGGCGGACGGCAGCGTGCAGGGCTTCGAAGTGCTCGTGTACGCGCTCGCGGGATGATAAAATGGATAGAATGACTCGCGCCCCGCAGATCTTTCTGCGGGGCGCGCTTTGTTGGCCGGTATGTGCGTTCAGTCGCCCGGCGGCGACAGGCGGCAGATGTCGAGCACGGACACCTCGAACGCGGTGCGCTCGACGGCGCCGGTGTCCAGTACCTTGATGTAGCTGCGGCTCTGCAGCCGTCCTTCGAGAGACACGCGCGTACCCACGTCCCAGAGCGCGGTCTCGCACGCGCGCGCGCCCCACGTGATGCACGGCAGATAGTCACTGCGGCCGTAGTGCCGGTTCACGGCCAGCATCAGGTCGCAGATGTCGCGCCCCATCGGCGTCGTGCGCAGGTTCGGCGGCTTGCAGAGTGTGCCGCTGAGCAGGATCAGGTTGCGGTCATACGGCTCGTCACAGGGCGCGATGTCGCGCGCAAAGACCGTGATGACGAGCTTTGCGCCCGGCCCGCGGCGGTTGTTGAACGAGCGCACATCGCCGATTACGCACAGCCGTGCCGATTCCTCCAGCGGCATCTCGGCCAGCAGCCGTTCGCGCACGACAACGTTCACGCGGTCGATCGTGCCCGAGAGCCGCTGCGTCTCGAGCGGGAAGGTGAAAAAGCGCTCCTGCCTGTTTTCGTGCGACAGCGCGGGCGGCGCTGCCAGCGTGCCGCAGAGCTCGGCATAATTGTTTCGTTCCAGTTCGTCCATGTGCTGCACCTCTCTTGTTGGGTATCACAGCCTATGTGAAGCGGACGGCAAATATGCGTCTTGTACAAAGCTGCCGGACGCGGTATAATAGAATCAAATATCATTTGTGCCGCATCAGAAAGGATGAACGATCATGGAACTTCGAGAGATTCTTTCCCGCTGCGATCATACGCTTCTGCGTGTGGACGCCACTGCAGCGGAGATCCGCGCTCTCTGCGATCAGGGCATGCGCTACGGCTGCGCCAGTGTGTGCATCCCGCCGTGCCATGTTGCCGGGGCGAAAAAATATGTCGGTGACCGGCTGCGCATCTGCACGGTCATCGGCTTCCCGAACGGGTATCACACTCCGGCCGTCAAGGCGTTCGAGGCGGCGGAGGCCATCCGCAACGGCGCTGACGAGGTGGACATGGTCGTCAATCTGGCCATGGTCAAGGACGGCTGCTGGGACGATGTCGCGGCCGATATCCGCGCCGTGCGTGAGGCCAGCCGCGGCTGTATCCTCAAGGTCATCATCGAGTGCTGCCTGCTGACCGAGGAGGAAAAGCGCATGCTCTGCCGCATCGTCTCCGACAGCGGAGCGGACTATATCAAGACCTCCACCGGCTTTTCCACCGGCGGCGCCACGGCGGACGATGTACGTCTGCTGCGCGCCTGCTGCCCGCCGCATGTGAAGGTCAAGGCGGCCGGCGGTATCGCAAGCCTCGCCGACGCGGAGGAGTTTATCCGCCTCGGCGCCGACCGGCTCGGCACGAGCCGCGTCGTGAAGATCGCCATGGCGCAGGAGCAGGCTGCACAGAACGGTGCCGCGCCGGACGCTCCGGACGCTCCGGACGCGCAGGACACGACCTACTGAGCCGGGCGCAAGCAGGGGAGCGGCACACCGGTGTGCCGCTCCCAGGCGCTTTGAGCGCATTTTTGCGCTTTGACACAGAAAATACTTGACAGACCGCGTGGAGACTGCTATAGTATAAAAGCTGACAACAAAGTGGGCGTCCTATGGACTGCCTCACCCGGCCGCAAAGGCGGTCCGCGGTCAATAAAACCTGCTCCCCACGGGGACTGTATGTGTTTTATGCGCGCGGATGTGTCAGGCATCCGTGCTTTTTTGTTCTGGAGCGATCGCTCCCGATGCAACCAATGGAGGTGTGTTCGTATCGCAACTGCAAACTATCAGATCAACGAAGAAATCCGCGATAAAGAAGTGCGCGTCATCGGCGCAGACGGTGCGCAGCTGGGCATTATGTCCTCTGCTGCCGCGCTCGAGATCGCGATTGAAAAAGACCTCGACCTCGTGAAGATCGCTCCGGGCTCGAATCCGCCGGTCTGCAAGATCATGGATTACGGCAAGTACCGTTTTGAGCAGGCCAAGCGCGAGAAGGAGGCCAGAAGGAATCAGCATGTGATCGAAGTCAAGGAGATCCGCATGTCGCCCGGCATCGGCGAGAACGACTTCAACACCAAGCTGAAAAACGGCCAGAAGTTCCTGCAGGGCGGCGATCGCCTGAAGGTGACCATCCGCTTCCGCGGCCGTGAAATGGCACACACCAACATCGGCGAGCAGCTGCTGCGCGACTTCGCTGCCAAGTGCGCGGATATCGCCAACCTCGACAAGCAGCCCAAGCTCGAGGGGCGCAATATGTCTATGTTCCTGTCGCCCAAGGCGCAGAACACCAATAATAAGAAGTAAGCAAACCAAGGAAGGAGCCAATACAATGCCCAAACTGAAATCTCACAGTGGCGCGAAAAAGAGATTCAATCTCACCAAGAACGGCAAGGTCAAGCGTGCCCATGCGTTCAAGAGCCACATTCTCACGAAGAAGGATACCAAGCGCTGCCGTCGTCTGCGTTCCACCACTTATGCGGATGCGACTACTGAAGCGACCATCAGAAAAATGATTCCTTATAAATAAGGATTGACCGCACAATAGGAGGAAACAACAATGGCAAGAGTCAAAGGCGCGATGATGACGCGCAAACATAGAAAAAAGATTCTCGGTCTGGCTAAGGGCTACTGGGGCAACAAGTCCCGCCACTACAAGATGGCCAACCAGCAGATGATGAAGTCCGGCCGCTATGCTTACGTCGGCCGCAAGCAGAAGAAGAGAGACTTCCGTCAGCTCTGGATCACCCGTATCAGCGCCGGCTGCAAGGCCAACGGCATGAACTACTCCACCTTTATGCACGGCCTGAAGCTGGCCGGCATCGACATGAACCGCAAGATGCTCTCCGAGACTGCGATCCATGATCCCGCTGCGTTCACCGCTCTGTGCGAGCAGGCGAAGGCTGCCCTGTAAGACTGTATCAAAAAACCCGCCATCCGATCGGATGGCGGGTTTTTGCTGCATAAGGGACTGGATCCCGTTCAGTCGATCTGCCGCGCCACGACCAGAAAGCGGCCGTTTGCGGTGTGGTATGCACAGGTGGACAGCGTCAGCAGCCGGTCGCCGGGCTGGATGGTGATGCCGGTGTCGTAGCAGCGGTTTTCTTCAATGAATGCGCAATACTGCGTAAACTGCTGCGCGTCCGTGCCGACGCAGTCATAATATCGAAAGGCGTCAGAGCCCTCAGCGGGGATTTCCGTTTCGATCGCGGCCACGACCTCATATGAATGGGAGGCGTAGAGCGTGTCAAACTGCACGATCGGGTGCGCAGCGCGAAATGCCGCATCCTTGTAGGAGATCAGGGAGCCGAACATGCTGCCGTCTTTCATGTGGTGCCCGTAGATGAGGATGTTGTCCGCCGTGCGCACATCGCAGTTTTCGGCGACATACAGCGTGCCGCGGTACGACCACTTGCCGTAGAAGTCCATGTGCAGGTACTTTCCCGGCGTGTCGGGGGCAAACATGACGACGTTGTTGATGTTGGTGCCGTCGATCCGCAGCCAGCCGATCGTATCCGCGTTGTCGGCGGCGACTGCGCGCACCTGCTCAATGGCTGCTGCGCTGGCCGCGTCATGCGCGGCGGCGAGCGCCTCGGCAACGGCGCGGTCACTGCGGTCACTGTGCCAGTACCAGCCGAGCACGCCAACGCAGACCAGAAATCCGACGATGCAGACGACGCGGATGACGATGAGAACGGTTTTTTTCATACAAAACTCCTGATAGAAAATGGGCAGTGTCATTTGACGCTGCCCATTTTAACTGCATGAGAGTGAAGATCAGGCGCCGTGGTGCTTGCTCTTCCTGCGGTTGTAGTAGGTCGCAGCGAAGGTCGCCACGAAGATCACTGCCAGCGCAATGACCAGCCAGATCAGACGTGTGTCGCCGGTCTTGGGGGTGTTCGACTTGCTGCCGTCCGGATTATTGCCGTCCGGATTGTTGCCATCCGGATTGCTGCCGTCCGGATTATTGCCGTCCGGATTGTTGCCATCCGGATTGCTGCCATCCGGGCCATTCCCGTCAGGATTATTCCCGTCAGGATCATTGCCATTCGGGCCTTTGCCGTCCGGATTGTTGGGGTCGGTGCCGTTACCGTTATCGCCGCCGCCGTTGTCGCCGCCGCCGTTGTCGCCGCCGTTGTCGCCGC
>ERZ827181.96-NODE-96-length-122143-cov-12.373190_pt1 | contig 122143 bp, 94 predicted proteins | sample MGYA00519778_ERZ827181 | MGnify/ENA primary metagenome ERZ827181 (study PRJEB31778, sample SAMEA3449273) | human gut metagenome | biome: human gut; feature: human-associated habitat; material: faeces | place: United Kingdom | collected 2010/2012 ...
CTGCTGCGGTGCTGTGCTGCCCCCCGAGGGGCAGGAGCCTCCTTCTTCCCGCGGCAGCGGTGAAGAGACTTTCGACTACTCCCAGATGTACCGTCAGTTCGGCACTTCCGCTGACCCGGAGAAGGAGTTTTTTGAGGACGCCTTCGGCAAAGAGGCCAAGATGGACGGCATCGACCGTCAGGACTGGCTGGACTATATCGGCCCCGCCGCTCCCGCTTACCTCGCCGCTTACAGCCGGATGCAGCTCCAGAAGAGCAAAGTATCCATGAGCTTTTCGGCTCTGCTGTTCGGTCCCTTCTACTTCTTCTACCGCAAGGCGTGGAAGCCGGCCTTTGGCTTTCTGGCCGCTGAACTACTGCTGGCAGCGCCTACCTTTATCGAGATGCTCCAGCTCTCCGGCAGCGCCCTCGCCCCGGCCATGAGCGCTTCAGCTCTGACGGTATTTGCCCGCGTCTGCTCTGTCCTCAGCTTCGTGCTGATGCTGGTGCGCGGCATGTACGGCAAGTGGCTCTACCGCAAGAGCGCCGCCGACCACATCCGCCGCATCCAGTCTGAGTTTCCCGATGCCGAGCAGCGTTATTACCTGCAACGCATGAAGGACCTCTCCTACAACTCGATCGGCATGAGTTACCGTCTGGAAGATCTGCTCGCTCCGTACGTCACGTTCATCATCATGCCTATCTTCGCGTTGGCCAACGCGGGGGTGCGCATCGATCTGGAATACCTCGATATTTTCCGCTATTCTTCTGAGGGCGGAGCCGTCGGCATAGGCATTTTCTTGGGGTTGCTCGTGGGCAAGCCGCTTGGAATCCTCCTCACGAGCTGGGCGGCCGTCAAGTCGGGGTTTGCCGAGATGCCGGGCGGCGTTTCGTGGCGGATGCTGCTGGCCGTGGCCTGCCTGGGCGGTATCGGTTTCACGATGTCGATCTTCGTCGACGCGCTGGCTTTCGACGAGGAGTTCTTCGTCAATCAGGGCAAGATCGCCATTCTGTTGGGATCGCTCGCCTCGGCCCTGCTCGGGGCGCTGCTGATCCGTGTCACGATGCCTGCGGTAAAGAATTAAAACGACCAACGATATGAAACGATTTACGATCCTTCCGATCCTGATGCTGACGTTGTGGAGCGGTTGTTCCAAAAGCGGCGGCGGGGTGAAATTGCACACCGATACCGATTCGGTGGCTTATGTCATCGGTCTCAACGTGGGTGCCAACCTGCTGAAAATGGATTCGACGCTGAATGCCGCGGCCGTCTGCAAGGGAATCGCGGATTATTTCGCCGGCCGGCAGTCGATGACCATGGAGGAGGCGCAGACCTTCTACCTGCGTTATGTGAACTATGCCGTGCCCGAGAAGATCCGCGAGCAGGAGCGGCGGTTTCTGGACGACGTGACTTCGGGTCAGGGGTTCAAGAGCAGCGAATCGGGTCTGCGGTACGACGTTACGCGCGACGGCGACCTCAAACGGACGATCGCCTCCGACACGGCCCGCATCGCCGTTCGCATCAAGGCGTTGCGGCGCGACGGCGGGGAGATTTACTCCTCCTACGAGCGTGGCGATACGTTGCGCACGCGCCTCGATTCGCTTCCCGCGGGGTTGCGCGAGGGGTTGAAGCTGCTGGGCAGCGGCGGTGCCGTGAAATTGTGGGTTCCTGCCGCGCTGGCCTACGGTGCCGAGGGCGACCGGACGTTGGGAGTGGGGGCCAACGAGACGCTCTATTACGAAGCCGAACTGCTCGACGTGCAGGCCGATGCGCCCGCCGGAGGAAAGCCCGGCGGCCGTTAGGCGGATTTTGCGGGAAAAACTGCGATTTGCCGCCGACGGACGCACGAATATCGATTAATTTGTATATCTTTGTATGCTTGTGCACTATGAAACTTTATAAAAACTTTGATACGCAAATGAAAAAACTGTTATCGGTTGCGGCGCTCGCGGGTGCCGTGTTGCTCTGCTCCTGCGGCGGCAACAAGACGTTGAAAATGGGCAGTCTGTCGAAATTCGACTCGCTGTCGTATGCATTGGGAGCCAATATCGGCTACGGAATGCAGTACGAGATGAGCGACATCCCCTTCAATTTCGAGGAGGTGAACAAGGGCATCAAGGAGGGCGCGCTCGACAAGTCGAAGCAGAAGCACGAGGATGCCATCGACATCCTGCGCGATTACTTCATGAACAAGCGCGGCGCACGCGCCTTCGCCATCCAGCAGAAGAAGGCGATGCAGGCTGCTGTCGCCGCCGATTCGACGGGTATGCTGAAAGACACGCTTCCCGCTGCGGAGCCGATGTTCCTCACGCCGGGCGAGTGCGACTCGGTGTCGTACGCTTTCGGTAACGACATCGGTAACAATATCAAGTCGAGCGACATCCCCGTACAGATCGTATGGATCACCGAGGCGATGGCCAACGTGCGCGACAGCGTCGCCAAGATGGACGAGATGATCGTGCAGGGCTATCTGCAAAACTACTTCATGGTCGTCCGTCCGCGCGAGAACGCCGAGGCGTCGGCGAAGTGGCTGGAAGGCATCGCCAAGAAGTCGGGTGTCGAGAAGACCGAATCGGGCTTGCTCTACAAGATCGAGCGTCCGGGCGACGCCGACACGATCGCCGTCGACGACCGCGACGTGGTCGTGGTGAATTACGAGGGCAAGAACCGCAAGGGCAAGGTCTTCGACTCGTCGTACGAGCGCAACGAACCGGCCGAGTTCCCGCTCAACCGCGTCATCAAGGGTTGGACCGAAGGCATGAAGCTCGTCGGCAAGGGCGGTAAGATCACGTTGTGGATTCCGGCGGAGCTGGCCTACGGCGAGCGCGGCGCGGGCCGCGATATCGGGGCCAACGAAGCGCTCGAATTCAGCGTGGAGGTGGTCGACGTGAAACCTTACGTGGAACCCGCTCCGGCCGACAGCACGAAGGTGGCCGAGCCGGCGAAGAAGTAATCGCCGTCGGCGTGTCATACGGGAAAAGTGTCTCTTCGGGAGACACTTTTTTCGATCATTGTTTTCAACCGATTTATTGATGATATTATGGAATTCGAAGGAGTCGTATATAAGATCATGCCCGTGACGCGGGGTACTTCCGCGCGGGGCGAATGGCAGCGTCAGGACGTTGTCTTCGACTACAACGACGGCGGGCAGTTCTCCCGCAAAATCTGCGTGACGTTTTTCAACAAGGAGAGCGACGTGGCCAAACTGCGCGAAGGAGAGACCTTCCTCGTGTCGGTCAACATCGAGTCGCGCGAATACAACGGCCGCTGGTACACCGACATCCGCGCCTGGCGCGTGCAGCCCAAGCAGCAGCAACCCCCGGTTCCGATGACCGATGCGCCGCTGCCGTCGGATATTCCCGCCGAAGGCGGTTCGTTCGGAGGAGGTGCCGCCGCCGAGGTGGACGACCTGCCGTTCTGAGCGGGAGGGGGTATTTATAACGGACGGCGGGCGGAGTTTGAAGAGAACTCCGCCCGCCGTCCGTTTCGTGTACCGTTGCGGCAGTTCGTTCGCCGAGTTGGTATGAGGGCAGCGGTTATTTCTCTGTCGTGCCGCCGTCGATACCGAATGTCGAGACAATCACCATCTTTTCGTCGATGTTGTTCGGGTTCGAGACCGTGATGCCGTACTCGCCGACTGGCGATTCGTCGAGCGTGAGGTAGTAGGAGCTTTCGCCGTATTTATGGGCCGAGAAGGACAGATAATCCATGTCGTTGCTTGTGACGTGGAAAGTGCCTGCGGCTGCGATGACGGCTGTGCGCCGTTTCTTGGCGGGTTTCATGCGGAAGATCCGCACGATCGACATCGGATCGGCGGCATTGTCCTTGACCCGCACTACCAGTGCGATCGGACGGGCGTTGTCGAAGCGGACGTTGGCACGTGCACCTTCGATGAGTATTTTTGTTTTGGCTTTGTTCACGGCGAATCCCGCGACCAGGACGCTTCCGCCCGTTCGGGTCTGGACTGTGTGTTTTTCCAACCGTTTGGAGGAGCCGTCGGGATAAACTCCCATTACTTCACCTTCGAATTCGGGTTCGAGGGTCTGTGCCGTTACATTCCCCCCCCCGCTGCGACAACCGCTACGACTGTCAGCAGGAACAGAAATTTTTTGAGCATTTGTTTGAGTATTGAGTTTTATGTCGATGCAAAGATAGCATTTTCTTCGGTTTTTCAAACCGATCGTTCGAATTATTCAATATGTGTGTATCATTGGGGGGGGCAAAAAGAGACGCTTCCGTCCGATTCGGACGGAAGCGTCGGATGACGTAACGTGCGGAATGCTTATTTCGCAGCGTTCTTCTTATCGTAGCGTTTTGCGTAGCGGCTCATAAACTTATCGACGCGACCGGCGGTGTCTACCAACTTCATCTTACCGGTGTAGAACGGGTGAGAGGTGTTGGAAATTTCCATCTTATACACGGGATAGGTTTCGCCGTTCACTTCGATGGTCTCTTTTGTCGAAACGGCGGACCGACACAAAAACACGTGGTCATTCGACATGTCTTTGAATGCCACCAAACGATAATTCTCAGGGTGAATACCTTTTTTCATTTTCGTTTTGTTTTTGTTGAAAAATTCAATCGTGGGGCAAAGGTAATAAATTATTTTCAAATTCGTTCCCTGCCGGCGATTTAATTTCATGTCTGGCCGCAAAAATAACCCGCCGTGTTTCGTGTCTTTAATTTCTGCGTCGCTGTGCGACGCCCCTCCGTCCTGCACGACGGCTGCATTCGGGCATATTTTGTCTTGTATTGTTCGGACTTGCGGTCTGTACACGTCTCACATCCTGTCGGGACTCTGCGGCGCCATGGCACCGCGCGGGCCGCAGCCTCCGCCCGCGGAGGCCCGCTATCTTGACGTGCTCCGCAGAGTTCTACCCCCGCAGAGTCGGCGACACAGCCAAAGCGTACAGTCGCTCCGCCTTGCGGAAAATCGGAAAGAAGAACGGGCGGGGCTGCGCCGTCGAAAACGCGGCGCGAGCTTGTCCATGTGGCGTTTTAGGCGCAAGCCGGCGGGATTCACCGAGCTTTCTGCCTGGCGGATGCCTTCGGCGCCGCCTTTCGGCAACAGTGGGGATAAATAGTTTCTTGCAGGAAAACTGAATCGAAATTTCGGGGCACTCTTCCTCTGCCGTCGGGCCGCTGGTTGTCGGAGGTTTCCCGACGATGCGGTTCGGTGTCGGGCGTGCGGTGCGTGCGGAATTCGCGAAGTGCAAAATGCGGGTCGGCGAATTGTGAATTCGGAATTGTTTTTTTATCTTTGCAACCGTATCGTCGGGTTTTCCCGATTGGACGGACCCATAGCTCAGTCGGTCAGAGCAGCGGACTCATAATCCGAAGGTCGTGGGATCATGCCCCTCTGGGCCCACTTGGAAATCAGTCATTTACACACAAGTAGATGACTGATTTCTTTTTCATTTACACACAATTTACACACAACTTTTCCGATTTTACACTCGGTTGAAGTCGTCCGAAAGGCCGTCTTCTTCTCGCGTACGCGCGCACATACGCTAAAAAATTACCGATAGCCACTCGCGCGCGTAAGGGGGCCGCAAAATTCATCGTAGCGACATAAATACGGCGCAACCAATTAAAAATAACCAACGGGCCGATTAACCCTCAACGAGCGGAAATTTCCGCCCGTTAACCTACTGAGCGGAAAATTGCGCTGATGTTGATTCGCCCCACCGTTTGGGGAAACGACTGCGCAATTTTGCGCAGACGAAAACAAATCCGATCATGGATTCGTTAGGGGCTTTATCCATCGCCGGCATAACGAATCGTTAGAGCGTCGGAAATCACGCCGTTAGATCGACGTTTTACCCTTTGTGTAACCTTTGGGTCATCAAGTCGTTTTTAAGTCGATTTCTCGGCCACCAAATTGCAAATACCCTTGCCCTAACCTTGGCGTATTTCCGTTTTACGCTTGTTTTACGCTTGTTTTACCTTTGGGTCTCCTTTGCCATTTAGGGCAAAACAGATACAAGCAGGACCGCCGATAACAAACCCAGCCGCCCGGATTGACGGCTGGGGCAAATAGTGGTATAATGGAGGCTCAATGCCCGGCTGTTATTTTCCCGTGCTCCCTGGCCAACCGTTGTAGCTCGGTATTAAAATCGGCGTTGATCCTCACACGCTCTTTAAGTTGCAATAACACTTCTTTTACCTGCGGGTCCTCCGGTTTTACATCTCCGCTTTCCAATTTGGCGACAATATCTTCCCCTCGACGTATTACTGCTTCTGTTTCCGCCATCATCTTATCGCCCCGTCGTAAAATCTGATCTACATTCATAACGTAATAGTTGTTTATCGTGTAAGTTTCATTAACAATCCCTTCGGCTTATGGGCGGGCTTGCTCGGCGATACCTGTGCCCGCAGTTGCATCCGCAATTCAAAATTTTCCATGACTAATTCATGGCGTTCTTTGAGTAATTGAAATCGGGCTTCGCTGGCTTTTTCATAGAGGTCCGAAAGGCTGTTGAGATCGAAAGGTTTATTTGGCTGTGTATTCATATTCATTATTGATAGAGGGATCGAACATCATAAATTCGCCGTCTTTGGCCCATTCACGGACCGTATAGTGCCCTTTGGGCAGATACCCGGCCCTGCGGACGGCTTCGGCCTCGGTGGGAAAATATCCCAGCGTGTGCCCTTCAAAGGATAGTTCGTAGATCATAGCCCGTATATGGTAATCAAACTTTCGGCCCGGAACGACCGGAACCCGCTCGCCTCAACATCGTAATATCTGACCGTGCGGCCATCGTCGGGGCGGCCTGTTCCCTTTACCATCGAGACCACCTCATGTAACGTGCCCGTAGCTTTACGCAATGTTCCATCGGTTTTCTCATAGGCGAACCGAACGACGCCGGCCCGCAGCCGCTTCGTCAGTCGATAAAGCTGCCACGCCTTCGATAGACATACGGCGAAGGCTTTGCCCGTAACACGGGCGATATGCCACGCCCGGCGCATGATGGTTGATAAATCATTTCGTGCCATTATGGTTTCTGTTTGATTAGTTCAACATTAATTGCAAGGCTTCGGCGATATCCGGGCATTCCCGGCCCGCCTGGTCCCATACGGCGGGGACTTCTGTAAATTCGCTCATCTCGTCATTGCACAACCGGGCCGAATAGTCAACGAATACCGTGTACCCTTTGTGGATGATCTCGAAACCTTCGCTTACTCCGTCGCAGTTGAAGGTAATGTAATCGGCCGCCTTGCGGGCCATTGTCCGAATGTCGGACCGGGTGAGTTGTTCATTCATTGTTTTATCGAGGTTTTGCGAGAATCTCGCTATTTTTCAATTTCCGTAATAGGTGTTGAGGTTGAAGGATCGGGCGGGGGTCCGCCCCCGGTTATCGTTAGTCTCCGTAATACGTTCTGCTGTTGCCGTAGTAGTCGGCCGGGACATTCGCCAGCGGATGCCATTCCGCAACCTTTGGCTCGTCCATCGGGCGGTTCTCGATCTTCGCCGTCATCACCGCCATTTTCTCGTTGCGCCAAGCCTTGCGCAGGCAGGCCGAGAACGACATCGAGGTGTTGACCTTTTTCAGATACCAAGCGTTCTTCATGATCTTCGATTTGTTGTAGGTTGCCTTCATGGTAATTATATCGTTTTATGTTATTATCACAATGCAAATATACTGTATTAAAATATAAATACCAAATATTTTATATCTTTATTCAGAATATTTTCACATTTTTATATCGAAATAGAAAATAACTCCTATATTTGTATAGGATATAAAACTAATCGCAACCGCTATGATATTGAGAGTAAAGGAAGTAAGCAAGGCGCAAGGGGTATCTATTACCAAACTTGCCGAACTGGTAGGGATCACCCAGCCCAATATGTCAAATATTGCCAATGGCAAAACATCGCCGTCGCTGGATTTGTTAGAGCGAATAGCCACCGCCCTCGGTGTATCGGTTCCGGAACTTTTTGCCCCTCAACCGACGAACACAATCACCTGCCCGCATTGCGGCAAACTTATCAAAGTGGAGAAGGGGGAATAACCTCAAACATCTGCATCATGGAACAAGAATTGATACTATACAATTCAGCCGACGGGAAAAGTAGTGTTTCATTACTGGCTCGTGACGGATCGGTCTGGCTCAATCAAATGCAGTTGGCCGAACTTTTTGCCACCTCGGTCCCCAACATTAGCCAACACATAAACAACATACTAAAAGAGAGCGAATTAGACAGCAATTCAACTATTAAGTATTTCTTAACAGTTGCAACGAATGGCAAACCGTATCAAGTAAAATTCTATTCATTGGAAATGATTTTAGCGGTAGGGTTTCGTGTTCGATCTATCCGCGGCGTGCAGTTCCGCCAATGGGCAAACCGCAATCTTGCCGAATACCTGCGTAAAGGGTTTGTAATTGACGATGAGCGATTGAAAAATCCCGATGGCCGCCCGGATCATTTCGACGAACTTCTCGCCCGTATTCGCGATATTCGAGCCTCGGAAAAGCGATTTTATCAAAAGGTGCGCGATCTGTTTGCCTTAAGTAGTGATTATGATAAAACAGACAAAGCGACACAAATGTTCTATGCAGAGACACAAAACAAACTTTTGTATGCCGTAACAGGGCAGACTTCCGCGGAGATTGTAACGACGCGAGCCGATGCAGATGCTCCGAATATGGGGCTGACTTCTTGGAAAGGGGCGGTAGTGCGCAAACAAGATGTGATTATCGCCAAAAACTATTTGACGCACGACGAATTGGATTCTTTGAATCGACTGGTCGTTATCTTTTTAGAAACGGCTGAATTCAGAGCCAAGAACCGAAAAGACCTCACAATGAATTTTTGGCGTGAAAACGTCGATAAAATTCTGCTTTCCAACGACCAACGCTTGTTATCTAACGCTGGAATGGTCCGTAAAGAGCACAAAGACGAATTCGCTTATCAGGTTTACGAAGAATTCAATGCACGCCGCAAACGCAAAGAAGCTATTGAGGCAGACCGTGAGGATATGGAACAACTGAAAGAACTGGAAAACGAAATAAAAAACCGTCCTATATGAATTCTAAAACCTATCAAATAGACGCCCAAAGCCTCAAACAAGCGCACGCCCTTTTCGAATCGGGGGACATCGACCGTATAGAGGTCGGAACCGTGGCCGGGCTTTGTGAGATTCACCGCTATCTGTTCGGTGGGTTGTATGACTTTGCCGGAAAGATTCGGACGCTGAACATCGCAAAGGGTGGCTTTCGCTTTGCAAATTGCCTTTATCTGGGTGCGATCCTCCCGGTGATCGAGCAGATGCCGGAAACGACCTTCGAGGAGATCATCGCAAAATATGTCGAAATGAACATCGCACACCCGTTCATGGAGGGCAACGGTCGGGCCACTCGCATCTGGCTCGACATGATGCTGAAAAAGCGCCTCCAGCAGGTTGTGGATTGGCGGAAGGTGGATAAGGATTTGTATTTGCAGGCTATGGAACGCAGCCCGATCAATGATCTGGAATTACGGGCCCTGCTCGGCCAGGCATTAACCGACCGCACGGATGATCGGGAAGTTATTTTCAAGGGAATCGAACAGTCGTACTATTACGAAGGATACGAGGGATAAATCTTAACAATACCGACTTATGGAACTGCAACCCATCCAAAGCAAGATATACGAAATACGAGGCCAGCGGGTAATGCTGGATCGTGATTTGGCCGAACTCTACCAAGTAACAACAAGCGCATTAAATCAGGCAGTAAAACGTAACAACAAACGATTTCCTCCCGATTTTATGTTTCAACTTACAAATCAATAGTTTGCAAACTTGAAATCACAATTTGTGACATCAAGTTGGGGCGGAATCCGTAAAATGCCGTATGCGTTTACCGAACAAGGTGTCGCAATGTCATCCGGATTATTGAATAGTGACATAGCCATTAATGCAAATATCGCCATTATGCGGGCTTTCGTGGCAATGCGCAACTACATCACCACCACAACCCAGATAACGGCAGAATTAGCCGAAATTAGGGCAAAACTGGCGCTATTGGAACGAGCTGACGAAGACAACGCCGAAGCCGTCAATGACCTATCGGAGGATATGCGCAAGGAACTCGATAACATCTACCAGGCTATCGCAGCATTGTCGATCAAAGTGCCACAAGCCCGCAAGCCCTCCCAGCCGATAGGGTTCAAGCCGACAACAAAGAAATAGCCGATTTGGCGACGCTTGCTCTTTGGAGGGTATATGCTTCACCTGTTAGGAGATCGTCGAAATTTCAGCACCCCCAAAGCGCAAATAACGGCATCCCCGCAATCTTCGGATACTCGGCTCGATCCGCATAATATTGCGTATGCAAAACGACTACCTCAACAGAGATAGTCGTTTCTTTTGCGCCTGTTCATATGCTTCGCATTTACGACGGGTTCGCTCCAATAGTTCCGCAAGTTCTTTCCGGTTCAGACATATCGTTAAATCGCTTTCATCCCTTGCCCCGCCCCTTCGTTTTTCCTTTGGTCTTATCCTGCTCATTATCCCCGTTTTTTCGTACCTTTGACTTGTCCCACTTGGATATTTTCATGCGCTCAAATCGCAAAGGCGTTAGAACGGCCCCGCCTCCCCGATTGCATCCGTCGCGGGACTGTCGTAGTCTGTTATTCGGGTCAGACTTTTGTTGTGGCGAAAGTATATCCGCCCCGTTGCCCCCTCGCGGTTCTTGGCGACGTGCATGATCCCCACCCCGTCGGATGAAATTAATCCGTAGCGATTCGTGTCTATTGTTTGCGCGCCGTACATTGCCGGACGGTCGAGGAACAGTACCATATCGGCGTCCTGCTCGATGGCTCCCGATTCGCGCAAGTCCGACAATAGTGGCGATTTATCTGCTCTTTCCTCAACTTTGCGCGACAACTGCGACAACAGGATGATCGGAACGTCAAGTTCTTTTGCCAGCAACTTTGCTGAACGGCTGGCGGCGGCGATCTCCCGCTCGCGGGTGCTGTTCGCATTACGGGTCGTAGTGTCGAGCAGTTGCAGGTAATCGATAATGACCATCCCGCACCGTCCCCGGCGGTGCATCGCCTTGCATTGCGAGCGTATAGCCCCCATCGTGATGCTGGCTCGGTCGTTGATATAAACAGGCAACGCGGAAAGCTCTGTCCCGGCTTGCTCCAGTCGTGTCCACCCATCGGCGTCTATATCGCCCGTGCGGAACGATCCCGAATCTATACCCGAACATCCTACCAGCATTCGCCCGGCCAGCTGGGTGTTTGGCATTTCCGCGGAAAACACGCACACCGGAATACCCGATATGGCGGCGGTCCGGGCAAAATGCAACATCGTTGCGCTCTTACCCGTCCCAGGACGGCCGGCCAACACTACAAGCTGGCCACCCCGCCAGCCGCCCGTCAGCGCGTCGAGCCGTTGTAAACCCGTAGGAATGCCGATGCACTCGCCCACCTGTCGGGCCTGTTGGCGTCGTTCCAGGTCGTCGAGGGTGGCCCGCACGACCTCTGACAGAGGGGCAATGTCGTCTGCCCGTATTGCCCGGTCGGCTATCGCTGTAATTCCCGCCACCGCCCAATCCATAACCCCGTCGGGGTCCGATACGGCACGCGCTGCGAGTTTGTGACCGAAAAGGCACATACGGCGACGTATCTCGGTATCTCGGAGTTTCCGGGCATGATCCAATACGTTAATGCCGGAACCTACTGCATTGGTCAAAGTCGTGAGGTATCGCAGCATCTCCCGGCCTTTGAGTTCCGGACGATCTGCGAGCGTGCAAAGGTCTATTTTTTCGCCACGCTCCAGCATTGAGAGCATCACGCCGTAGATTTTGCCGTTATTTGCATTATGGAATGCCGAAATTTCGACGATCTCCGAAGCATCAGACAGTTGTTCAGGTTCGAGAATTAAGGCACCCAAAACAGCCTTTTCGAGCTCGGGCGATTCCGGCAGCCCTTCAACAGGGGCCGGGCGGTTATAGGTCTTTATAGATTCGTTTCGTCTCATAGCTTGTTTGAATTTGGGTCGTGTTGCTGAATTCGGATTTGCGGCGCATCCAATTTCGCGCAGCGGCTTTCCAGTCTTTTATCGGGTTTTTACCCGTTCGCCAGCCGTTGGCCGTGAAATGGTCGTAAAAGCATTCCGAATCCGTATCGCTTCCGTTGATCGTCAAAAAATAATCTTTGACCATTTCGAGCGAGGGAGCAACAAACGCCGCGCGTTTGGCTGCGACTTTGCGCGGCTCGTCCGCGCTCATTCCTTCGGGGTTGTTACCGACAGGCGGTGTTTCACTTCCCCCCACACCCCCTTTACTCTCTATATCTTTATCCTTATCTACATCCTTATCCTTATAAAGGTTAGGTTCTTGGTTAGGGTACTGGTTAGGTTGGATGGCTTTTCCGCTTGGATTGTTCCGGCTTCCTTTGGGCGCTCCACCTTTTCGCCCATTCTCTACACAAGCATCGTATCGGTTATGCGCATTATCAATTACAGGCTTAATCGCAATAAATAGCGCTTTTGCAACCGCATTGCTATCCGGACCAGGCGCAATGCCTTCAAAGGCGTAATCGAATATCGTCTCCGATACGACCTTGTACAAGTCCGGCGGCAATTCGCGTAAAGATTCACGGAATGAACGGTAATAGACCATCGTATCGCGGCTCATCATGCACCTCCTTTCCGGGCCTGCCTACGCTCCAATTTAACCCAATCCGCCTCAAGTTGAGGGTAGCAATCATCATAGAAAATGCGGGATAGATCGGGCGGTAAATCCGGCAATGTACGGTCAAGTCCATACACTACTATCGCATTCATAAACATCTGGTATTCGCTGGGTAAAAGCCCCTCCATCGCAGCCCGAAAGGAACGGTAGAAAACAAAGCTATTACGCTTATTCATCGCGCACCTCCTTTCGGATGAAATACCGTTTGAAACGGCCGCCGTGCTCGGCCTTTACCCATTCGTCGGAAATTATGACGCCTTTTGCCCGCAGGTCCCGGATATGGCTGCGAGGATCAGATACATGGAGTGCAACGGTGATATCTGCGGCAGATAGTTTCTCGCCCCTTTGGAGCAAAGAAAGGACGCGCTTCTGATGGAAACCCCGCGAATTGTTCGTATATTTGTCAACGTGAATAGCCGGGGTTGCCGCTGTGTGCTCGATACGGGCATCGGCGGCGATCTTGTTTTCGATAATTGCGCAATTACTTTTTGGATTCAGCAGATTGTGCAATACGCAATGCGGCGGCGGTCCGCCTGTCCTCAGAATGGACGGTGCGCGATTCAATCCACGCAAGAAGCTCTTTTTTCGAGAACACCGTGCGGCGTCCGAACTTACGGTGAGGAACGGAGTTTTTATAAACGAGGTTGTAAAGTGTGGCCCGGGTGGTGGGTATGCCCTGCCCGGTCAGGAATCGGGCGGCGTCATCGACGTTCAGGCCATCTGTTTCGACGGGCTCGTTCTTGCGCCAGAAGTCGGCGAGTTTGGGAAGAATTGCGTTTACTGCATCGCTGATGATGGATTGCAGTTGCGCGGGGGTGGTGACTATAACAGGTTCATTCATACCTTGACACTATTAATGGTTTAACAATGTCCGCTGATCGGGCGGATTGCTCAACGTTGATAGTGCAAAGGAGTAAATAATTAAATAGAATCGTAAATACTACCCAATAGAAAAGCGGTGCAAAGCAATGCAAAAAAGTTGTCCAGTAAAAACGCGCACAACACCCCACAAAAAATTTACATTTGCTTTAATTTCTCTATGGTTTTTCGTATCATTATACTAATTGGGGCTGACCCAATCGGCGCAACCCCATTGAATTGGAATCAGTCACAATAAATTCTTTATTAATCCAATCCGTTACGGTTTTTCTATTTCGCCCCGTTATACGGGCAAAAAATGAAGCACTTACACAAATATCACGTTTCCCCTCTTCTGTTAATATTTTATAAGGGTCCGCAATGTCTGATTTAACAAATGCATCCAACTTTGTTATCGTATCTGCAAACCTATGCCGTTGCGCTTGATCGGCTTTCTTAACACGGATGTCTATTACATTCCAATCATAATCATCCGCGCAGATACCACAGCATTCGATAAGGTCTTTTATAATAGCATTTTGCGCATCTTTCGAAAACCTCATTAAAAATTTATCAAATTTATACCGACCCATATCCCTAAAATTTCGTTAATAATTCCGCATTCTTCTGCCGTTCCTCCCTCTCGAAGCTGGCCAGGTAATTTTCGGTCGTTCTCAAATCTTGGTGTCCGAGACTTTCCGAGATATAGGCAATATTGGTTCCTGCCCGCTTCAACACCGTGGCGAACGAATGCCGGGCAGTATAGGTCGAAATATTGCCAATACCCAGCCTTTCGCCTATCTCTTTCATGCGACGATTGATCGCACGGGTGAAATACATCGTTTTATGCTTCCGCCGCATTGCATCCTCCTGTCCGTCGAGAATCGGAAAAATGAAGCTGTCGGGCCGGGAGGGGTTGCCCCAGCGGTTGATTATTGCCTGCATCCGCGCCGTGACAACGACCCGGATTTCCTTGCGGGTCTTGGTCGTGCGCTCGGTCTTTTGCCGAACGAAGCATATTTCACCGTTCACGATGTCCCGATACCTCAACTTTACGAAATCGGCAACGTTGATCCCGTTGCACAAGTAGAGGAACAGCCAATAATCGCGGTATTTAGCCGTTGCCTCGGTTCCGTCCTCATAGTTGGCAATCTGCCCTATTTGCTCCAGCGTGAGGGCCAATTTGCGGCCTTCTCCGGCTTGGATCTCATACCGCCCCCGGCCGAATGGGTATTGCGCCTCTACAATCTTTCCGCACCGCTTCATGTCGTTGAGTATTGCCCGTATATGTCGCATATGTATTCCGACGGTAGTACGGCTTTTACCCTCTTTAAGCAGGAACTTTTCGTAACGACGAATCCAATCCACCGAAACACCCGACAAAGGAACACGAGGTCCGGCAAATCGTTCTATCCCCTTCATAACAACCCGATAGGCCATCATATTCCCGATGCGTTCCTGTGCTTTCATTTCGGCTATTTTACCCTCAAAAGCAATATTAAGCGTATCGCCACCAGCTCGTTTTAGTCGATTGTTAAGATTTTCCAATGAAAAGATACCGCGCATTAATAAGTCCTCAACAGCCGTCCGCACTATATGGTAGCTGCTTTCGATGTCCTTGCGTATCTCCACAAGTGCACGGGCTTTTGTTGTTGGCAGGGCGTCCCACTCCGCCGGCATCAAATCTTTCCCGGTCGGATAATAGTGACGCACTCGATTGTAGGTAACACGGATTTTTACGGAGCACTTCCCGGACTTTTTCGGATGGGCTGAATCGAACATTGCGGCCACCGTCACACCGTCTTTCGAGTAGTTCATTTTGTGTATAAATTTTGATTTTAGACACACAATTTAGACACAAATATACGGATTTAATCGAAACCAACAAAAACCAAGTGAAATAAAATAGCTATATTTGCCATTGAAATACAAGTATTTACAAAATAATATAGAAATTACCAAAAACAGCTAAAAATCGACAAATTACGACTCATAATCCGAAGGTCGTGGGATCATGCCCCTCTGGGCCCACAGAAAAAGAGGTTACGAATTGCCGTAACCTCTTTTTTCGCACTCTTCGGGAGCGGCGTTATTCCAGCTTCGCCGCGTCGGAGGCCAGCTTTTCGTAGATGGCGACCATTTCGCCGAACGATCCCTCGCCGCGTTTCAGCTCGTACATGAAGACGCCCTTGTAACCGGCCTTCATCAGCGCCCCGTACAGCGCAGGCCAGTCGATCTTGCCCTTGCCCGGAAGCCAGTGACGCTCATCGACCATGTCGTAATCCGAGACGTGGACGGTCGCAATCCGGTCGCCGCACGCCTCGACGAAGTGCAGCAGGTCCTCCGAAAGCAGGTGGTTCGTGTCGAAACAGATTTTCACCTCGGGATAAGGGGCGATGATGCGCAGCAGCTCGGCCGAGTTCCGCCCGAGGCACGTGCGGGGCAGATCCTCGATGCACAGCTGCGCGCCGATCCGCGCCGCCTCCCTGCGCAATATGCCGATCGAAGCGATGCTGTTCCGGATACGCTGCTCGCGCTCCCCGTCCGCAATCGGTTCGGAACTGGGATGCAGCACCAGTTTCTCCGGTCCCACTTCGCCGCAGATCGCGATCATTTCGGTCAGGAATTCGAGGTTGGCCATGCGGGCGCTGTCGTTCAGCACCGAGATGTCCAGCTTGCGGGAGAACGGAAGGTGGCACGACCAGACCTTCAGACCGGCCTCGTCGGCCATGCGTTTGGCGTGCAGCGCCTTCTCGCGGATTTCAGCCACGGTCCCGCGGCCGCTGATACCGATTTCGACATACTCCACGCCGGCCTTCGCGGCGGCGGCCATCTCCTCGGGGCTCATGCTGCTGGTCGAGCTTCCGACGCCGAGACACTGGGCCGTCAGATTGGCGGCGCACACCAGCGCCGCTGCCGTAAACAGAATTCTTTTTTTCATCGCTTCCGGTTATTTGGTGTAGTTTTTCACGCAGCGGACGTTCAGATAAATATCCTTGGCCGCCTCCTGATTGGTCTTGGTCTGAAGGTTCAGACTCGTACCGCTGATGACCAGCGAACGGGCCGTCGAGGCGTTGGTCTGCCCGATGAACCACACGTAGCCCCATTTGCCCAGCGCGCCGCTGTTGAAACTGCCGTCGGCCTTCTGATAGCCCAGCGGATACCAGCCGAAACCGATGCTTTCGGCCCCGTCGACGAATTGCAGGAGGGGTTCCCCGGCGTCCGTGAGCGTCATATTCGCCTGATTCCAAATACCGCCGTCAACGATACGGCCGTTGCCGCCGCGCAGCCATGCGCCGACGTTACCCGTATTCTTGACCGTGCAGCCCGACTTGTAGAATCCGGCCTTCGTAATGGCATTCTCGGGTTTCCCGTCGTGGCCGCCGGAGAAGGTGTATCCGCCCTGCGCGAAATCGTCGGGAATGGCATACTCGCTTTTGATAGCCATCAGCATGTCCCACCAGTCGTTGGCGTTGGCCACGTGCCAGCCTTCGGGACAGCAGCCGCGTATCTGGACGCCGAACTCGCCCTCCTCCGTACCGTCGAGTTTGAAGGCGTTGCCCACGTCGTCCACCCCTTCGTAATTCTGCACATAGGGACACTGCTCCGCCGTACAGCCCGATATGCCGGTCATCGCCTCATACCAGGTGTAGTAACGGCCCTTTGCGTCGTTCAACCGCTGCAAATGCGACGCCTCCAACCCCGCAACCGAGAAAGCCGTCAGGTCGGGCGCAACGCCCAGATTGCCGTCCCCGCCCGCTTCGTGGCAGTTCTCGGTCATCCACCAGCGTTTGCCGTACTTCTTGATCGTATAGCCCGGCAGCTCGATGGGGACCGACACGGTGATCGCCGCGAAATACTCGCGCACCTTGCTCGCGCCCAGTTCGTTTTTGGCCACCACCGACACCGACTGGGCGGGAATCACCACGTCGTCGTTGACCACCCTGACGGTGATGACGTTGGTTCCCTGACCGTCGATGATCGAGATTTTCGACTTCTCCTGCTCGGCGATCGTCCATTCGTAGGTCTCGGCCCACTGAACCTTCGAAACCGAGAAGGTGAACTCTTCGCCGCCGTTGCAGGTGAGCGTTGCCGGCACCTTCGTGATCGGCCCGGGTTTCTTGGGAACGGTCATCTCCTGGATCTCCTCCTCGGTGTCGCGTTTCACGGCCTCGGTGCAGGCGACCAGCGCCGCAGCGGCGGTCATGCATGCTGCGGCCATCATGTATTTTCGAATGTTTTTCATCGTTTTTGCATTTTAAGTTTTACAAAGTGTGAACCTCGGGATACCCGAACGGATTCTCCACATACCAGCGGGCCTTGTAAATCTGGTAGCCCGCGCGGTTGAACAGCCGGTTGCCCTTCATGTCGCACACCTCGGCCGACCACCAGTTGCTCCCGCCCGACGTGGGGCGCATGACGATCGTGGAATACCCCTCCGGCCCCGTCGAAATGCTCTTGATGGTGTTCTGCTGGAAGATCTCCACGTCGAGGAACTTCTCCGCCGCACAGTCGAACTTGTAGACATGCTGATTCGTCGATACATACATCGCATCCTCCCCGCAGACGGGCGCCAGGTCGTGGGCATCGGTATTCCCCGCCGCCATATCGTAAGAGCGCACCTGCGTCAGTTCCGGAGCCGTACGCTTCCCGTTGTAGGCGAGCTTGAGCAGCTGGGCACCCGTCGCCGTCCAGAGGCAGCCGCGCTTCCGGTCCCAGACCACGTTGTGGGCCGAATGGACCGGCATGGTGAAGGCGGGTCTGGAAACGTAGCTGTCGGCGCCATTGTACACGTAGACGCTCAACAGGTTGCCCGTGCTCGACGCCACGACGACATTCCCGTCGGGCAGCACCTCGGCCGAGTGGGGGTTTCCGCCCGGCTTGGCGTAGAACATCGCCTTCTTGTCCGCAATGCGGATCAGCGCCACGCCGCCGCCCGAAGCCGTGACGAGCACGCACGTACGGTTGTAGACCGGTTTGGCCTCGTCGGGCAGATCGAACCACGCCTGTTCCGCCGCCGAAAGCCCGCTGTCGGCGGCCGTCCACTCCCAGGCGACCTTCCCCGTCGGCTGGTCGATCATCACGATCCGGTTCTTGGCCTGCTCGGTCAGAATCATCACCTCCGTGGCCTTGTCCAGGTCGATCGTCTCCTCCTTGTCGTCGCCCGGCCGCCAGGGAACGTAAGGTCCCTCCTCCTCGTCTTTGCTGCAAGCCTGAAGGAGGAATGCGGCGGCCAGTATCCACAGATATTTTTTCATAATTGCCAGTTAGCGGTTGTCGGATTAATAATTGGGATTCTGTTCGAGTTTCTTGTTCAGCAGGATCTGGTCCGCCGGAACGGGCCACCAGTAGTCGCGGTCGGGGTCGAACGCCCGGACGGCGATGTCCGTGCCCGCATAGTCCTGAATCACGGCGTTCATCACCAGCTCGGCGGTCATCCAGCGGCGGATGTCGTTGTAATAAAGCCCCTCGCCGGCGAATTCGACGCGGCGCTCGTGGCGGATGATCTCGCGCATCTCGGACTGGCTCTTCGAACCGTAGGCATAGGTGGGCATGCCGACGCGGCCGCGCACGCGGTTCACGGCGTCGTAAACGGCATCGGAGGGCATGGCGTCGACCTCGTTCTGCGCCTCGGCGAACATCAGCAGCACGTCGGCGTAGCGGATGAACATGTAGTTGGTCTCGCCGTTGCTGTCGTCCGAATCGCGCTTCTGCGCGTCGTAGATCGTGAGTTTCCGGTGTGCGAAGCCCGTGAACTGGCACACCTCCCCGGCCGGGCAGTTGGCCTTGCCGAGGAACGTGCTCCCGGGATAGAAATTCGTCGCTGCGAAACGCGGATCGAGGTTGTCGTACTTGCCCATCGTGGCCGCACCGTCGGTCGTCGTCCGGTAGTCCATCACCAGATCGAGCAGCGGTGCGTTGTTGCGGTACTGGACGCTGTAAACGTTGAACGAATTGACGGCCGTGTTCTTGGTCTTCGAAAATTCGATGTTGAAGACGCACTCGCAGCTGTGCTCGTTCGCCGGCAGGAAGAGTTTCCGGTAGTCGCCGAACAGGTCGTAGCCCGCCTGGGCCTCCTTTTCGATCACGGCTTTGGCCGCATCGGCCGCAGCCTGCCATTTCGCGGCGTCGTTCGAGGGGTTGACCAGCTTGCTGGCCTCGAAAAGCAGCAGACGGGCCTTGAGGGCCATCGCCGCGCCGCGCGTGGCGCGCCCCTGGTCGGCGGCTTTGGTCCACTGCCAGTCGAGCAGTTCGCGGTCGATGATGTCGTTCAGATCGTCGAGAATCGCCCGCACCACCTCCTCGCGCGAGGCGCGGGGCAGCGAACCGTGCGCATAGACAGGCTCTTCGAGGATCAGCGGCACGCCGTTGTAATAGGTCACCAGCATGTAGTAATAGAGCGCGCGGAGGAACTTGGCCTCGCCCTCCATCTGCACCCTGCGGTCGTCGGCCACGGCGGCGGCAGGCAGGCGGTTGAGATGGGTGTTGCAGCGTCCGATGCCCTCGTAGCACTTTTTCCAGCGGTTGGCGATGATGCCCGAGCTGTTGGCCGTGTGGGTCCCCTGGGCGATGACGTTGTATCCGCCCGCGTTGTTGTAATTATAGGCGTTGGGCGTGCAGGTCTCTTCGAGCAGCGGCGCCGAGTCTCCGAACAGCGCGCTGTTGGTCAGTATGTTGTAACAGCCGGTCATGGCGGCCTCGGTTCCTTCTTCGGTTTCCCAGAACGTCTCGACCGTATATTTGTCGGTGGGAATGGTGTCGAGGTTGCAGGAGGCCAGCGCCGCCGCACCGCAAAGCATCAATCCGATTACTGTTTTTTTCATGTTTTTCCGTATTTGAAGCGATTAGAAAGTAATGTTGAAGCCGAAGTTGATCGTCCGCAGCGAAGGATACTGCATCAGGTTGGTCGACGAAAGGTCGATCTCGGGGTCGAACATCTTCAGCGGGGAGATCGTGAAGAGGTTCTCGCCGTTGACGAAGATCTGGCACTGGCTCATTCCGAGCTTCGAAATCCACCTCTTGGGGAGGGTGTACGAGAGTTGCAGCTGCTTGCAGCGCAGGTACGACGCATCGTAGAGCCACTGCGTGTTCTTGTAGTCGTGCATCTCGGGCGCGCCCGTGGCGGTGTGGAGGATCGGCAGGCGGGAGTTGTGGTTCTCGGGAGTCCACGCGTCGGTCGCCCACTCCTTCAGCACGCCCGCTCCGTTCCAGAACGGGGCCGCGAGGTTGCCCGAAAGATAGGTCTTCACGTCGGCGACGCCCTGGAACTGCGCCGAAAGTTCGAGTCCCTTCCATCCCAGCGAGAAGTTGAAGGCGTAGGTGATGCTCGGCGTGAGGTTGCCGCAGACGGCGCGGTCGTCGTTGTCGATCTTGTCGTCGTTGTTGAGGTTCTTGTAGCGGATGTACCCGGGCTTCACGCCGCTGCCGACGGTCACCGAATTGGCGATCTCCTCGTAACTGTTGTAGAAGCCGTCGGCCTGGTAGAGATACCACGCGTCGATGGGTTCGCCCTCGCGGATGATGTTGAAGGTCTTGATGTACTCCTGCCCGTCGAGGTCGACGACGATGTTCTTGTTGTAGCAGAAGTTGCCGCCGAGGCTGTAATGGAAATTCTTGACCGCGCTCCGCCACTGGAGGTTCAGCTCGACGCCGTCGTTGGCCACCACGCCGATGTTCTGCTTCGGGCCGTTCAGGTTGCCGATCTGCGCCGGAATCTTCACGTCGCGCAGGATGCCTTCGGTGCGTTTCTTATAGAGGTCGACGCTGAACAGCAGGCGGTGGTCGAAGGCCTCGAAATCCAGTCCGAGGTTGTAGGTGCGGGTGGTCTCCCACGAGATGTTCTCGTCGACGAAATCCTTGATCGCCGCGCCGCCCGACAGCACGTCGCCGAAGCTGTAATTGTAGCTCTTGTTCGCCAGCACGGCCATCAGGTACTCGTAGTTGCCGATGGCCTGGTTGCCCATCTCGCCGACCGAGCCGCGGAGCTTGAGCACGTCGACCGCCCGGACGTTCTGCATGAAATTCTCCTTGTCGATGCGCCACCCGACCGACACGGCGGGGAAGAAGGCCCATCGGTTGCCCTTGGCGAATTTCGACGAACCGTCGTAACGCGCCGTCACGTCGATCAGGTATTTCTCCTTGTAGTCGTAGGTGATTCGCCCGAAGTAGGAGAAGAGCAGTTCGAGCGACGATCCGCCCGAAATATCCTCCATCGTGGAGCCGACCGACAGGGCGGTGAGCTGGTTGTTGAAGTAGTCGCGTTTCTTGGCCTGGAAGTTCTTGCCGTCGTAACGCTTGTACTCCGTGCCGACCATCACGTTGAAGTTGTGGTTGCCGCCGAAGCTCTTGCCCCACGAAAGGGTGTTGTAAAAAGTGTAGTTGATCGCGTTGTTGTCCCAGTCCTTGGCCGAGACGTAGGCGCTGAAGTTCTTCCGCTCAAGAGTTTTGGGATTGTAGGTGTACATCGCGTGCTTGAAGTCCTTCGAATAGTGGTCGACCTTCACGTAGCCCAGGTTGGCGTTGTACTTGATGCCCCACGGCAGGTCGTAGCCGATGTTGATGCGCCCCAGAATGCGGTGAAGCTGACGTTTGGTGTTGCCCTCGTGCAGCTCCATGAGCGGATTCTCGGGGTTGTTGCGCCCGGGGGTCGAAAGCCACGTCGAGAGCCACTTGCCGTCGGGCAGCTGCGTGCCGAAGATCGGCAGGGCGCGGTTGATGACGTTGACCGTCGTCGATACGCCGTAGATCGGGTCGGTGTTGTAGCGCAGGTTGCCCAGCAGGCTGACGCCCACCTTCAGGCGCTTGGTCACCTGCGCGTTGATCTTCATGTCCCACGAGAAGCGTTCCGCGTCGTCGTTGGCGACCATGATGCCGTGCTGGTTCATGTAACCGCCGCCCAGCGAGTAGGAGATCTTGTCCGTGCCGCCCGAAACGCGGGCGTTGTACTGCTGGAGAAAACCGTTCTGGTAGCAGAGGTCGTACCAGTCGGAGGCGGGATAGATGTACTTGTCGTGCTTCATGCCCTCCTCGTATTCGAGGATGTCGTCGCGGTTGTAGGTCACCGTCAGCTTGCCTTCGTTCAGTTCGGCCTGGTTGCGCATGTTCATATACTGAATCGGGTCGGTCACCACGTCGGGCACGTAGGTCGCCGACTGAATGCCGAAGTTGGCGCTCAACTTCACCACCGGCGCGCCCTTCTTGGCCTGCTTCGTGGTGATGAGGATGACGCCGTTGGCGGCCTTGGAACCGTAGATCGAGGCCGAAGCGTCCTTCAGCACCGAGATCGTCTCGATGTCGCCGGGATTCAGCTCGTTGAGCGAATACTCCATGCCGTCGACCAGCACCATGGGGCTGGAACTGCTCATCGTGCCGACGCCGCGTATGCGGATCGTCGCGCCGTCGCTGCCGGGCTTCGACGAAGCCTGGTTGATGTAGACGCCGGGCATCGAATAGAGCGCCTGCGAGGCGTGCGTCATGGGCTGGTTCTCGATCTCCGACATCTGGCGCACGGCGACCGAGCCGGTCAGGTTGACCTTCTTCTGCACGCCGTATCCGATCACCACCACGTCGTCGAGGAGCTGGTTATTCTCCTTCAGCACCACGGTCAGATGCGTCCGGTTGCCCACTTCGACCTGCGCCGCGTCGTAACCGATGAACGACACGCTGAGCCGCGCGCCCGCAGTCACGTTCAGGGCGAATTCGCCCTTCGAATTGGTCACCATGCCGTTCGTCGTGCCCTCGACCAGCACGTTCGCCCCCACGATCGGATCGCCGGCCTCGGTCTCGACGCGGCCCTTCAGCTGGTATTCCCGGCCCCGGCCTGCCGGGTCGGATTTGTAAAGCACGATGTGGCGGCCTTCGAGTTTGGCCAGAATTCCCTGGTCGGCGAGCACGCCGTCGAGCAGTTTCAGGACGTTCTGATCGTGCGCCTCGACCGAAACGCGCTTCCGGAGGTCGATCTCGCTCTCCCGATACCAGAACGAGTAGCCGCTCTGCGTCTTGACCGCTTCGATCACCTCGCGCACGGTGGCGTTCTTCAGCGTCAACGAAATCACGGGATTCTGCGCGTAAAGAGCCTGGGCCGCCACCGTGAACCAACACAGGGTCAGCAATCCGCTCAGTCTGCACAGCATCCGCTGGCCGAAAAGGTCCCGGAAGGACCTTCTGCTGGTAGAATTGTTACTCATAAGGATTGAAATTTAGGTTGTAGTGAAAAAAATCGTGAATCTCTATCGGTTTCTGTAAAGCTCGAAATGGTTCTTGCGGCTGCGGCAGAGGATACGGCTGTCGGCCGAGATGATCCGCATGATTTCGTGGATGTTCTCGCCGTCGACGAACTCACCCGTGAAACAGATCCTGCGCAGCCGTTCGTCGGGGATCGTGATGTCGACGTTGAACTGCCTTTCGAGGCTCCGGGCGATCGACGCCAGGGGTTCGGCCCGGAAGTAGAGCCTGTCCTCCTGCCACGAGAGCACCTGCTCGACGTTCACCCTGCGCAGCGACAGCAGCCCGGAGGTCCTCTCGAAGAATCCCTGCTCGCCGGGACGCAGCCGCACGCTCCGCGACTCGGGACCGCCGTCCACCAGCAGGCTGCCCGTCGCCAGCGTGATCTGGTAATTCTCGTCCTCGGAATAGGCGTGCACGTTGAAAGTCGTTCCGAGCACCGTCGAGACGACCTGTCCCGTGACGACGACGAAGGGCCTGCGGGCGTCGTGCTCGACCTCGAAATAGGCCTCGCCGTCGACCTCCACGCGGCGTTCGTCGCCGAACAGCGCGGGATAGACGATGCGCGTGCCGCCGTTGAGCCGCACCCGCGAACCGTCGGGCAGCACCACGTCGGACTTCACGCCCAGAGGCGTCGAGACGCTCACCGGCTGCGCCGCGGCGACCAGACGGCTTTCGGTCCGGCGTCCGCCCATGAACCAGCTGCCGCAGACGACGCCCGCCATCACGGCCGCAGCCGCGGCGTAGCGGACGATCCGCATCCGGATTCCCCGGCGGCGGATGCGCGAGCGCACGTCGGCCCACACCGCCTCCCGCATTCCGTCGGCCATGGCGTCGACTCCGGGTCCCACCCGGATGCCGTCCAGCAGCTCCGCCAGCCTGCGGCGGTCGCGCTCCGAACCTTCGATCAGTTCCGCCATCTCCGGCTCCCTCTTCGTATGCTGATATTGCATGATTTCTCCTTTTTGGTCGTATACACATATAGAGTGCGAAAGCCGCGGTTCCGTTTAAGGGAACCGCGGCTTTTTTTCGTTTTTTTCATTCCGGCAGGCGTCAGAAACGCGCCGTGAAGAGGAACAACAGCAGGGAAACCAGCTTCAGGTCGGGATAATGCGTGCGTATGCCGGCCACGATCCTGTCGACGGCGATCTTGATCTGGACCCGCACCGTGCTCTCGGAGAGCGACAGCGCCTCGGCGATCTCGCGCGACGACAGCCCCTCCTGCCGGTTGAGCAGAAACACCGTGCGGCAGCGTTCGGGCAAATCGTTTATGAGACGGCGCACCAGCTCCTCGACTTCGGCCTCTATCAACCGGCTATCGGGAGCGTCTTCGCTGTGGGGGGGGGAATTTCGGTCGATCAGCGAGATGGGAATCTCCTCGAACGAGAGGCAGCGGCGGCGCGTACGGGACTCCTTCAGATACCGGTTCGCCTCGTTGCGCGCGACGACGTAGAGGTAGGCGTCGATGTTTTCGATCCTCCGCAGCGCGACGCGGGACTTCCAGACGGCGACGAAGACGTTGCTCACGACCTCGCCGCAGGCCTCCCTGTTGCGCAGAAAATAGTAGGCGAACCGGAAAACGCTCCGGTAATAGAGATCATAGAAAACCCGGAAAGCGTAATCGTCGTTCTCGCTTACGGAAACAAGCAAATTCTCAAGTTCTTTTTTCTTCTCCACATCCGGGCATGTTCAGGCTTTCACAAGACAAAATTAGGAAACTTTTTCAGAACCGCAATATACGGTTCCGTTAAAATCCCGCGACGCGGCCCCGGAGCGGCAGCCGCAAAGAGAGACAGGGACCGCGCTTTCCGCACGGTCCCTCTCCCCGCCGGCCTGCGGCCGGATTATTTCCCTTCGTCGCCGCTGCGGATCTCCTTGCGGCGGATCTTGCCGCTGATGGTCTTGGGCAGCGACTCCACGAACTCGATCACGCGCGGGTATTTATAAGGAGCCGTGATGCGCTTCACATGGTCCTGCAACTCCCTGACCAGCGCCTCCCCGGCCTGCCCGCGGTAGGCCTCGGCGAGCACGATCGTCGCCTTGACGACCTGGCCGCGGATCTCGTCGGGAACGCCCGTAATGGCGCACTCCACCACCGCCGGGTGGGTCATCAGGGCGCTCTCCACCTCGAACGGACCGATGCGGTAGCCCGAACTCTTGATCACGTCGTCGGCACGCCCCACGAACCAGTAGTAGCCGTCCTCGTCGCGCCACGCCACGTCGCCCGTATAATACACCCCGTCGTGCCACGCCTCGCGGGTCAGCTCATCGTTCAGGTAGTAACCCTTGAACAGCCCGAGGGGCTTGCCCCCGTCGGTGCGGATCACGATCTGCCCCTGCTCGCCGTCCTCGGCCGAACGGCCGTCGGGGGTCACCAGGTCGATCCGGTACTGGGGATTGGGCACGCCCATGCTCCCGGGTTTGGACTTCATCCACGGGAACGTGGCCAGCGTCAGCGTCGTCTCGGTCTGCCCGAAGCCCTCCATCAGACGGATGCCCGTCAGGCGCAGGAAGGTGTCGTACACGGCTCCGTTCAGCGCCTCGCCCGCCGTGGTGCAGTACTCCAGCGACGAGAGGTCGTATTTGGTGAGATCCTCGCGGATCAGGAAGCGGTAGACCGTCGGAGGCGCGCACAGCGACGTGATGCGGTACTGCTCGATCTTGCGCAGCATGTCCGCGGGCGTGAACTTCTCGTGGTCGTAGACGAACAGGCAGGCCCCGGCCAGCCACTGCCCGTAGAGTTTGCCCCACGCGGCCTTGGCCCACCCCGTGTCGGCGATCGTCAGGTGCAGGCTGCCTTCGTGGAGGTTGTGCCACAGCAGCCCCGTGGTGATATGCCCCAGCGGATAGGTGAAGTCGTGGGCCACCATCTTCGGCTCGCCGGTCGTCCCCGAAGTGAAATACATCATCATCACGTCGTCGTTGGCGTTCACCCGCTCCGGGCGCACGAAAGGAGCCGCCTTTTCGATGCCGGCGTGGAAATCGAGAAACCCTTCGGGGACCTCGGGACCCACGCTGACGAGCAGTTCGGTGGTGGGGCTTTCGGGCATGGCCGCCGCGATGTGGTCGGTGATCACCCGCTCGCCCGCCGCGACGATGGCCTTGATCCCGGCCGTATTGCAGCGGTAGACTACGTCCTTTTTGGTCAGCAGGTGGGTCGCCGGGATCACCACCGCGCCCAGTTTGTGCAGCGCCAGAATCGAGAACCAGAACTCGTAGCGGCGTTTGAGAATCAGCATCACCACGTCGCCCTTTCCGATGCCGAGGCTCTGGAAATACGAGGCCGTGCGGTCGCTTTCGCGCTTGATGTCGGCAAAGGTGAACCGGATTTCGGCGCCCTGGTCGTCGGTCCACAGCAGCGCCTCCTTGCCGGGCTGCTCGGCGGCGTATGCGTCCACCACGTCGTAGCCGAAATTGAAATTCTCCGGAACCCGTATGTGCAGGTTCTTCCGGTAATCCTCCTGCGAGACGAAGGAGGTCTGGGATAAAAATCGCTCTACCATGCTGCCGTTACATTATTATGGCCAGAAACCGCACCGTTTTGCCGTCGAGGGCTTTCATCCCGTGCGGCAGGCCCGAATCGAAATAGAGGCTGTCGCCCGTGTTCAGTACGATCTCCTTGCCGTTCAGCCCGATCAGCAGGCGGCCCTCCAGCACGTAGTTCATCTCCTGCCCGGGATGGCAGTTCAGGTGCATCGGGGCGTCGTCCGCAGCCGGCTCGACCGTCACGATGAAGGGGTCGATCTTCCGGTCGCGGAATCCCGCCGCCAACGCCTCGTACTTGTAGGCCTTCTGCCGTTCGACCGACACGCCCTTTCCGGCGCGGGTGATGAAATAGGCGTTCATCTTCGGCTCCTCGCCGAACATCAGCACATCGAGGCTGATCCCGTAATGGCGGGATATGGTTTGCAGCACGTTCACCGAAAAATCGGCCGTGCCGCTCTCCATCTCCCTGTACTGTCCGACCGGAAGGTTGCAGCTCGCAGCCACCTCCTCCTGGGTCAGTTCAAGCGCTTCGCGCAGCCCGCGCAAACGGGTCGCAATCGACTGAATAGGGTCACACATTGTCTTTTCGTTTTAAATGAAAGGTCCGCGCTGCGGGTCCCGGACGAACAGGTTACAATCCGGAAGGCCGCCCGTACGGCCCCTGCGCACCGCACGGGCCGTTTTCACTGGATGCAGGCCGTAAATATACTAAAAACTCTTAAAAACCGCAACTTCGCGCTCCGTTTCCCTTCCGCGCGCCTGCGGCGGCTGTAATCAATCCGGCGGCGGAGCGTTTCGCCAAACGAGAGCGGCGGCCATCCTCCCCGACCGCCGTTTTTCCGCCGGATGCAAAAAAATCCGGGCCGGATTTTGTTTTTTCCCGCAGAAACCCTATATTTGCCTCCGACAACCGGACGAATGACGATTTTCAACCATATCCATCATCACCATCACCACTTTACCGAGGGGTAGGTCGATTATGTATATGTAAGAGGTTATTATAGAATACATGAAGCTCACCCCCTGCGGGTGGGCTTTTTTGCGTGCCGAACCGCAGGTGGGTGTCCGAAAGAAGCAAACAATCAAACACACACCGAATATGTTACGAATAGCCATCCAGGCCAAGGGCCGACTGAACCAACAGAGCATCGACCTGCTTTCCGAAGCAGGCATCCGCGTTGCCGAGAGCAAGCGCAAACTCATCTCCCGTGCGGAAGGGTTTCCGCTGGAAATCCTCTACCTGCGCGACGACGACATCCCGCAGGCCGTCTCGATGGGGGTCGCCGACCTGGGCATCGTGGGGCTGAACGAGGTCGCCGAGAAGGGTTTCCCCGTCGAGCAGATCATGGACCTCGGGTTCGGAGGCTGCCGCCTCTCGCTGGCCGTACCCAAAACGACCGCCTACGAAGGCCTCGCGTTCTTCCGCGGCCGGCGCGTCGCCACCTCCTACCCCAACATCCTCGCCCGCTACTTCGCCGAGAAGGGGATCGAGGCCGAGATCCACACCATCGAAGGCTCCGTGGAGATCGCCCCGGCGGTAGGCATGGCCGACGGCATCTTCGACATCGTCTCCTCGGGCGGCACGCTCATCTCCAACGGGCTGGTCGAGGTCGAGAAGGTCCTCTTTTCCGAGGCGGTGCTCATCGCCTGCCCGGGGCTTGACAGCGACAAGCGCCGCGAAACGGAGCAGCTGACCTTCCGCCTCAACTCGATCCTCGACAGCCGCGGCATGAAATACGTGCTGATGAACCTCCCCAAGGAGCGGCTCGGCGACGCCATCCGGATACTCCCCGGCATGCGCAGCCCGACGGTGCTGCCGCTGGCGCAGGAGGGGTGGTGCTCGATCCACGCCGTCATCTCCCAGGACCAGTTGTGGGAGCGCATCGAACGGCTCAAGGAGATCGGGGCCGAAGGCATCCTGATCCTGGCACTCGAAAACATGATCCGCTAAAAATCCGGAACCGTCATGGAAATTCTGAAAATCCACAACAATCCCGAACGCGCCGAGTGGGCCGCCCTCACCGAGCGCTTCACCCGGGAAGAGGAGGAGATCACGCGACAGGTGACCGAAATCCTCGCCGACGTAAAATCCGGCGGCGACCGCTCGCTGCGCGAAGTCACCCGCCGCGTCGAGGGGCGCGATCCCCGGACGTTCGAAATTCCGGCCGACGTGCGCGCCGCAGCCGCCGCGCTCATCCCCGCCGCGCTGAAAGAGGCCCTCGCCGCCGCGAAAGCGAACATCGAGACCTTCCACCGCGCCCAGCTGCCGCCCGAGGTCGACATCGAGACGATGCCGGGCGTCCGGTGCGTGCAGCGCGCCGTGCCGATCCGCCGCGTGGGCCTTTACATCCCGGGCGGCAAGGCGCCGCTCTTCTCCACGGTGCTGATGCTGGCCGTCCCGGCCCGCGTCGCCGGCTGCGGGGAGGTCATCCTCTGCACTCCCGCGCGCCCCGACGGCACGATAGCCCCCGAAATCCTCTATGCCGCCGATCTGTGCGGCGTCGACCGCATCTTCTCCGTCGGCGGGGCGCAGGCCGTGGCGGCCATGGCCTACGGCACGGAGAGCATCCCGCGCGTCGACAAGATTTTCGGTCCCGGCAACCGCTACGTCACCAAGGCCAAGCAACTGGTCGGCGCCAACGACGTGGCCGTCGACCTGCCCGCCGGGCCCTCGGAGGTGCTGGTGCTGGCCGACGACGAAGCGTCGCCCGCCTTCGCCGCCGCCGACCTGCTGTCGCAGGCCGAACACGGAGGCGACAGCCAGGCGGTGCTGGTCTGCCCGTCGGTGGAGTTCGCCCGCGACACCCAGCGGGCCGTCGGCGAACAGCTGCTCCAGCTGCGCCGCGGCGAGACCATCCGCGAGGCGCTGCGCCAGAGCCGCATCGTGGTCCTCGACAGCCGCGAAAAGATGATCGGCTTCGCCAACGCCTACGCCCCCGAGCACCTGATCATCTCGATGCGCGACGCCTGGGAGGTCGCGGCGCAGATCACCGCCGCCGGGAGCGTCTTCATCGGCCCCTGGTCGCCCGAAAGCGCCGGGGATTACGCCTCGGGAACCAACCACACGCTGCCCACGGGCGGCTGGGCGCGGGCTTACAGCGGCGTGAACACCGACTCGTTCCTGCGCAAGATCACCTATCAGGAACTCTCGCGCAAGGGGCTTGCGACCCTCTCCCCGACCGTCATCGCCATGGCCGAGGCCGAGGGTCTCGGGGCGCACGCCGCCGCCGTGCGCGTCCGCATGAAAGGAGGTGTGCTGTGAGACCGCTCGAAGAACTGGTGCGCCCCAACATCCGGGCGTTGAAACCCTACTCCACGGCCCGCGACGAGTTTTCCGGCGGAGAGATCACGACGTGGCTCGACGCCAACGAAAACCCCTACGACAACGGTGTCAACCGCTACCCCGACCCGCATCAGAAGCTTCTCAAACAGAAAATCGCCGCGCTGAAAGGCGTGCGCGAAGAGCAGGTCTTCATCGGCAACGGCAGCGACGAGGCCATCGACCTCTGCTACCGCATCTTCTGCCGTCCGGGCGTCGACAACGCCGTTTCGATCGCCCCGACCTACGGCATGTACCGCGTCGCCGCCGACATCAACGACGTCGAGATGCGCGAGGTCCCGCTCGGCGCGGACTTCTCGCTTCCGACCGACGCCCTGCTGGCGGCCGCCGACGAGCGCACCCGTCTGCTGTGGCTCTGCTCCCCGAACAACCCCACGGGCAACGCCTTCCCGGCGGCCGGCATCGAACGGCTGCTCCGCGAATTCGACGGCATGGTCGTCCTCGACGAAGCCTACATCGACTTCGCCGCCGGGCCGGGATTCCTCGCGCGCCTCGGCGAATTCGGGAACCTCATCGTCCTGCAAACCCTCTCGAAGGCGTGGGGCATGGCGGGGCTTCGCCTCGGGCTGGCATTCGCGTCGGAAGCCGTCGCCGGACTTTTCGCACGCGTGAAATATCCCTACAACATCAACAGCCTCGCACAGCAGGCCGTCGCCGAACGGCTCACCGAAGACATCGCCCCGCAGGTGGCCGAAATCCGCGCCGAGCGCGACCGGCTCGCGCCGCAGCTCGCGGCCTGCCCCGCCATCGGGCGGGTCTACCCTTCGGATGCCAATTTCATCCTGGTCCGCACCCCCGATCCCGACCGCATGTACGACGCGCTGATCTCGGCCGGGGTCATCGTCCGCAACCGCTCGCGCATCCCGGGCTGCGAAGGATGCCTGCGCATCACCGTCGGAACCCCCGCGGAGAACGCCCGGATGATAGAAACCGTCAAAAACTTCCGTTTATGAAAAAAGCCCTCTTCATCGACCGCGACGGCACGATCATCGCCGAACCCGCCGACGAACAGATCGACAGCCTCGAAAAACTCGCGTTCGTGCCCGGAGCCATCTCCGCCCTGAAGGCGCTCACGGGCCTCGGGTTCGACCTCGTGCTGGCCACCAACCAGGACGGGCTCGGCACCCCGTCCTTCCCCGAGGAGACCTTTTGGCCGGCGCATAACAAAATGCTCGCGACGCTCGGCGGCGAGGGCGTCGCGTTCGACGACCAGCTGATCGACCGCACGTTCGAGGCCGACGCCGCCCCCACGCGCAAACCCCGGACAGGGATGTTCGGCCGCTACACGGGCGGCGAATACGACCTCGCGGCGAGCTACGTCATCGGCGACCGCGCGACCGACATCCTGCTGGCCCGCAACCTCGGGGCGCGGGGCATCCTGCTCGCTCCCCCCGCCGAAGGGCTGCGGACGCTGGAGGAAGCCGGCGCCGCCGACGCCTGTGCGCTGGTCACCGACTCGTGGAGCGAAATCGCCGAATTCATCCGCCGCGGCGAACGCCGGGCCGAAATCCGGCGCGAGACCCGCGAGACGCAGATCACCGTCCGCCTCGACCTCGACGGCCGCGGGGATTTCAACGGCCAAATCTCCACGGGCCTGCGCTTTCTGGACCACATGCTCGCGCAGATCGCCCACCACGGCGGCGTCGCGCTGGCCGTCGACGCGCGGGGCGATCTGGACATCGACGAACACCACACGATGGAGGACGTGGCCATCACGCTGGGCGAGGCCGTCGACCGCGCGCTGGGTGCGAAGGCCGGGATCGCCCGCTACGGCTTCGCCCTGCCGATGGACGACTGCCGGGCGCTGACGCTGCTCGACTTCGGGGGCCGCATCGACTTCGAGTGGGACGCCTCGTTCCGCCGCGAGCGGGTTGGCGACGTTCCGACCGAAATGTTCCGCCACTTCTTCCACTCGTTCGCATGCGCCGCGCGGTGCAACCTCCAAATCTCGGCCCGCGGCGACAACGACCACCACAAGGCCGAAGCCGTCTTCAAGGCCTTCGCCCGCGCCCTGCGCATGGCCGTGGCGCACATCCCTTTCGATTACACCGTCCCCAGTAGCAAAGGAGTCCTATGATAGCCGTCGTCGATTACGCCACGGGCAACCTGCGGTCGGTTGCCGACGCCCTCCGCCGCGCAGGGGCCGAATTCACACTCACGGCCGATCCCGCCCTGCTGCGCGGGGCCGACAAAGTGATCCTCCCGGGAGTCGGCGAGGCCTCGTCGGCCATGTCGCAGCTCCGCGAGCGGGGACTCGACACGGTGATCCCCTCGCTCACGCAGCCCGTCCTGGGCATCTGCATCGGCATGCAGCTGATGTGCCTTTCGAGCGAGGAGGGCGACGCCCGCTGCATGGGCATCTTCCCGACGCAGGTCCTGCGGCTTCCGGCCACGGCGGCCGACGGCGCGCGGCTCAAAGTCCCCCACGTGGGCTGGAACACGATCACCTCGCTCCGCTCGCCGCTGTTCGACGAAACGGCCGGGGAGACCTATGTATATTACGTCCACTCCTTCGCCGCCGAACCCTGCGCCGCAACCATCGCCACGACCGACTACGGCCGCCCGTTCAGCGCGGCGCTCGGGAGCGGCAACTTCTTCGGCACGCAGTTCCACCCCGAAAAGAGCGGTGCGGCGGGCGCGCGGATTTTACTCAATTTTCTAAACCTCTGACACCATGATCGAAATCATACCCGCAACGGACATCATCGGCGGCCAGTGCGTGCGCCTCACGCAGGGCGACTACGCCAGCCGGAAGACCTACTACCGCGACCCGCTCGAAGCGGCGTTCCGCTTCGAGGAGGCGGGCATCCGCCGCCTGCACATGGTCGACCTCGACGGCGCGAAAGCCTCGGAGCCGCGCAACCTCGCCGTGCTGGAACGCATCGCCGCGCGAACCTCGCTCGAAGTGCAGTACGGCGGAGGCATCAAGAGCCGCGAGGCCCTGCACAGCGTCTTCGACGCCGGAGCGCGCCGCGCCATCTGCGGCAGCGTCGCCGTCCGCCGGCCCGACCTTTTCGCCGCATGGCTCGCGGAGTTCGACCCCGGGCGGCTGATCCTCGGGGCCGACGTCCGCAACGGCGCGGTGGCCATCGAGGGCTGGCTGGAAAGTTCGACGCTCTCGGCCCCCGAGCTGATCGGACGATTCATTCCGCAGGGGCTTACGCAGGTTATCTGCACCGACATCTCCCGCGACGGCATGCTCTGCGGCCCCTCGGCAGCCTTCTACGCCTACCTGCAAGGCCGCTTCCCGACGGTGGAGATCACCGTCAGCGGCGGCATCTCCTCGATGTCCGACATCGAAGAGTTAGACCGGCAGGGCCTGCGGAGCGTCATCGTCGGCAAAGCCCTCTACGAAGGGCGCATCACCCTCAAAGACCTCGCGCGATGCTTGCCAAACGCATAATCCCCTGCCTCGACATCCGCGACGGACAGACCGTCAAGGGCATCAACTTCGTGGGACTGCGCCAGGTCGGCGATCCCGTGGAGCTGGGTGCGAAATACGCCGCCGAAGGGGCAGACGAGCTGGTCTACCTCGACATCAGCGCCTCGGAGGAGGGACGCCGCACCTTCACGGAGCTGGTCGCGCGCATCGCCGCGCGCATCGACATCCCGTTCACCGTCGGAGGCGGCATCTCGTCGGTCGACGACGCCTCCAGGCTGCTCGACGCCGGAGCCGACAAGATCACCCTCAACAGCGCCGCCGTGGCCAACCCCGCGCTGATCGACGCCATCGCCGCCAGATACGGCTCGCAGTTCGTCGTCGCGGCCATCGACGCCCGGACCGTCGACGGCCGCTGGGTCGTCACGACCCACGGAGGCCGACGCCCCACCCAGCGCGAACTCTTCGCCTGGGCCGCCGAGGCCGCCGACCGCGGCGCGGGCGAAATCCTCTTCACCTCGATGGACCACGACGGCACGAAGAACGGCTACCCGTGCGACACCTTCGCGCGGCTGGCGGAACTGCCCGTCCCGATCATCGCCTCGGGCGGCGCGGGCACGGCGGACCACATCGCCGACGTGCTGACCCTCGGCCGTGCCGACGCGGCGTTGGCCGCCAGCATCTTCCATTACAACGAGATTCCGATACCCGTATTGAAGCGGGAATTGAAGAAACGCAACATAAACGTCAGATTATAAAACCACTATGAAAATCGAAGGAAAACCGTTTTCGGCGTTCGACGCCGCAAAACTCCCCGGCGGACTCGTCCCCGCCGTCATTCAGGACGACCGCACCCTCCAGGTCCTCATGCTGGGCTACATGAACCGCGAAGCCTATGAAAAAAGCCTCGCCGAAGGCCGCGTCACGTTTTACAGCCGCTCGCGCCAGCGTCTCTGGACCAAGGGCGAGACCAGCGGCAACTGGCTCGACATCGTGTCGGTGGCCGCCGACTGCGACTGCGACACGCTGCTCATCCGCGTCATCCCCCACGGCCCGACCTGCCACACGGGGTCGAAAACCTGCTTCGGAGAGGCCGTGCCCGAAACCGAAGGTTTCATCCGCTACCTGCAAAGCGTCATCCGGGGACGTCACGCCGAGATGCCCGAAGGCTCCTACACCTCGAAGCTCTTCAACCGCGGCGTGAACAAGATCGCGCAGAAGGTCGGCGAGGAGGCTGTGGAGACCGTCATCGAGGCCGTGGCCCAGAACCGCGAGGCGATGATCTACGAGGCTTCGGACCTCGTCTACCACCTGCTCGTGCTGCTCGAAGCCACCGGATGCTCGATCGCCGACCTCGAAAAAGAGTTGGCGCGCAGGCACTCCTGACCCCTCCCGGAAGCGGTTCGACCCACGAAGCCGAGGACATCGTACAGGAGGTCTTCATCGCGCTGGTGTTCGACGGCTTCGGCAAGATACTCGACTTCACCGTCGCCGGGCTTTACAAGTAGCCCGCACCGGCGTCGAAACACGCCCCATGCCGCAGATGTTTTCAGAGCGTCTGCGGCATTTTTTTACTTTTTTGATTATATTTGCCTCGGTTTCACCCCCGAAAAGCGGCGGAAACCGCCCAAAACAAAAAAAGCATCAGGACGGACCCGACAAATGCACAGCGAATCCAAACGGTATGATTTCGAACGGCTCTACATCGACTGCCAACCCCGGCTGACGGCCTATGCGCTGCGTTTCGTCAACAACCCCATCGAGGCGCAGGACCTGGTTCACGACTGCTTCATGGCGCTGTGGGACCGGCAAGCCCCCCTCGACCCCGAAGAGGCCCGCATGCTGCTGTTCGCCATGACCCGCAACCGATGCCTCAATTACCTGAAGCACAAAAGCATCGTCGACAAATACACGATCAGCTGCCTGGCCCGGGCGAAAATCGGGGAGGAGCGTCTTTACAACTACGATTTCTCCTTCGCCGAAAACGGGCATCCCTACCTGTATCAGGAGTTGGAACAGCAGATACAGCGCATCATGGACTCGCTGCCCGAACGCTGCCGCGAAGTGTTTTTCCTCAGCCGGTTCCAGGGGTTGAAGAACCGGGAAATAGCCGAACGGCTCCACATCTCCCTGCATACGGTCGAGCGGCACATCCAGCGCGCCCTGCGCATCTTCGCCGAAGCCCTCGAACGCGAACAATCCATTTACCTGCAAATACTGATCCTCGCCTGGCTGATGAACCAGCCGTCCTGAAGCCTTCCAGAGGCGAATTTCAAAAAATATGCGAATTTTTCCGGAACCGGGGGGGGGTAAAATCCGCCCCGATTGTTGTATGTATGTATGCGTACAACAACCGACCCCATGAACGAAAGCCTGAAAGAACTCGCCGTCCGCTATTTCGAAGGACCCATCGCCCCCGAAGAAGAGTGCGAACTCTTCGGATTCCTCGCCGCCTCGCCGGAAAACGCCGCCCTGATGCGCGAATGGGAACGCGAATGGAAGCAACGGCACGTGCCGTCGGCCGACGTCCTCCGTTCGCTCGCCCGGCTCAACGGAAAAATAGAACGGCGCGAGAACCGAATCCGCGCCCGCCGGCGCTGGCTGCGGTTCTCGGCGGCAGCAGCCGTGCTCATCCTGATCTCGGCCTTCACCACCCGGCACCTCATACACACCGAAGACCCCGTGCAAATGTTCTCCGTACAGGCTCCCCAGGGAACCAACAGCCGCATATCGCTGCCCGACGGCAGCCAGGTGTGGCTCAACGCCGGATCGACCCTGAACTACCGGTCGGATTTCAACCGCTCGTCGCGCGACATCGGCCTTTCGGGCGAAGCCTACTTCGAGGTGGCCCGCAACGCCGACCTCCCCTTCCGGGTGCAGGCCCGGGGCTGCACGTTCACCGTGCTGGGCACCCGGTTCAACATCTCGGCCTACGACGAAGACCCCGACGTATTGGCCGCGCTGATGGAAGGCTCGCTGCAATTCGAATCGTCCCGTAGCACGGAAACGATGGTTCCGGGCGACCTGATCACCTACGACTGCCGGACGATGGAGGCGTCGCGCAGGCAGGTCGACACCGACCAGTTCCGCAGCTGGATCGACGGCATCATCCGCTACGACGCGATCTCCCTCCCGGCCCTGCTCCGGCGGCTCGCCCGCGAATACGACGTGAAGATCGAACTCTGCACCGACGCGTTCGACGACAAGACCTTCCGCATATCAATCACCGAGGCGCAGGACATCGAATCAATCATGGGCGGGTTGTGCGACATCCTGCCGATCAGCGTCAGGCGCGACACCTGCGGTTACCGCGTCGACAGCCGCCCCCGAAAAACCGAACCCTGAAAAAACTTCTTTCCAAACAAACCTAAATCTTAAAACTTATGCATGTAAATCTCCTATTCAAGAAGATTGCAGCGTTGATCCCGTGCCTGCTGCTGACAGTCGCCCTCAACGCGCAAACCGTCACCAAAGCCTTCCGGAGCGTTCCGCTGAAAACGGTGCTGGAAGAGGTGGAGCGGCAAACCGGCTACTCGATCCTCTTCGAAAACGAGGACGTCGACGTCAGCAGGCCGGTCACGGCAACGTTCAAGGACGCGACGCTTCAGACCGTGCTCGACACGGTGCTCGACAAATCGCTGCGCTATACCGTCAAAGGGGGGGGGAAACTGGTCACCATCTCCCGCCGCTCGCCGGTCTCCGCCCCGACGGCCCCGAACGGGGAGATGACCGTCGCCGGAACGGTCATCTCCTCGGCCGACAACCAGCCCATCGTCGGAGCCAACATCTATGTTGAGGGCACGAACGTCGGCACGACCACCGACGCCGGCGGCAACTACAAACTGACCGTGCCCGCTTCGGCCAAGACGGTCACCGTTTCGTTCCTGGGCTACGACACCAAGAAAATTTCCGTCCGGGACATCCACCTCTTCAAACTCATCACGCTGGCCGACGCTTCGAACAAACTCGAAGACGTGGTGGTGGTCGGCTTCGGCGTGCAGAAGAAAGAGTCGCTCGTGGGCGCCGTGCAGTCGGTCAAGCCGAGCGACCTGCAAACCTCGTCGAGCAACCTCTCGACCTCGTTCAGCGGCAAGATCGCCGGCGTGATCGCCGTGCAGAAATCGGGCGAGCCGGGCGCCGACGGCGCCAATTTCTGGATACGCGGAATCTCGACCTTCGGATCGGGACAGTCGCCGCTGCTGATCCTCGACGGCGTGGAAATCACCAACCAGATGCTCAACAACATCCCGCCCGAGACCATCGAGTCGTTCTCGGTGCTCAAGGACGCCACGGCCACGGCCCTCTACGGTTCGCGCGGAGCCAACGGCGTGATGATCATCACCACGAAAAACGGCCGCGACTCGGAGAAAATGACCATCAACCTGCGCGCCGAGTTCGGCGCCTCGGCCCCGACCCGCGTTCCGAAGGTCGCCGACGGCATCACCTACATGGAGACCTTCAACGAGGCCCGCACCACGCGCGGCGAAACGCCCTATTACAGCAACGAGAAGATCATGGGAACCAAACTGGGACTCGACCCCTACGTCTACCCCAACGTCGACTGGTACGACATGCTGTTCAAGGACTGCACCTTCAACCAGAACTTCAACTTCAACATGACGGGCGGAGCCAAGAAAATCGACTACTTCCTCAACGCCTCGGTCTACAACGAGAACGGCATCATGCGCAAGCCCGAAGCCTCGAAATTCGACACCAACATCAACGCCCAGAAATACCTGTTCCAGGCCAATGTCTCGGCCGACGCCACCAAGACCACCCGCGTGTCGCTGAAGATGAACACCCAGCTGCACTACCGCCACGCCCCGATCCAGAGCGTCTCGGACCTCTTCGCCTACGCCATGACCGGCATGCCCTGCGAATTCCCCGCGACGCTGCCCGGCGAGGAATCGGACACGTTCGTGCGCTTCGGAACCAACAACGCCTGGAACAGCGGCTTCTTCACCAACCCCTACGCCCAGCTGTGCCGCGGCTACGGCGACCAGTTCCGCGGCCACTTCACCTCGGCGCTGACCGTCAACCAGAACCTCGACTTCATCACCAAGGGCCTGAGCGCAACGGGCATGGCGACCTTCTACAACCGCGTCTACTCGGCCGTCTACCGTTCGTTCACGCCGTTCATGTACCAGCTGACCGACTACAATATCGACGAGGCGGGCAATTACAGCTACACCAGCAACTCGACCAACACCGGAACCACCTACCTGGGCACGACGCGCGGCAAGGACGGTTACCGCGAGCTGGCGTTCCAGGCCAAGATCGACTACGCCCGCACGTTCGGCAAACACGATGTCGGAGCGACGATCGTCTACATGCAGAAGGAGCGCAACATGAACATCTCGGACGAGCAGGAGTACGCCGCGCTGCCCTACCGCCAGCAGGGACTCGCCGGGCGCGTCACCTACGGCTTCGACAAACGCTACCTGTTCGAAGCCAACTTCGGCTACAACGGCTCGGAGAACTTCGCCGCGGGCAAACGTTTCGGATTCTTCCCGTCGGTGGCCGTGGGCTGGGTGATTTCGAACGAGCCGTTCTGGAAGGGGATCAAGGAACAGGTCAACCTGTTCAAACTCCGCGCTTCGTACGGGCTGGTCGGCAACGACGTGATCTCGAAGGATTATGCGGACCGCTTCCCCTACCTCACGACCGTCGACATGGGACAGGGCTACGACGTCTATATCGGCAACAACTTCGAGCGTAAGTACGGTCCCATCCTCTCCGTCTACGGCAACCCCAACGCCACGTGGGAGGAGAGCCGCAAACTCGACATCGGCGTGGAGATCGGTCTGTTCGACAGCCTGAACATCATCTTCGACTGGTTCAAGGAGAAACGCTCGGGCATCTTCATGCAGCGCACGTCGCTGCCCTCGACCTTCGGCATGTCGGGCATCACGCCGTGGGCCAACATCGGCAAGGTCGACAACAGCGGCGTCGACATCTCGGTCGACTACAACAAGGCCTTCTCGAAAGACCTGATCCTCTCGCTGCGCGGCACGTTCACCTACGCCCACAACGAGATCGTCGAAATGGACGAACCCAAATACAAATGGGCCTACCAGTACAAGGCCGGACATCCGATCAACTCGATCCAATGCCTGATCGCCGAAGGGCTTTTCAGGGACGAGGAAGAGATCGCCTCCTCGCCCTCGCAGGACATCTACGCCACGACCTACCCCATCCGCCCGGGCGACGTGAAATACCGCGACCTGAACGATGACAAGATCATCGACGACAACGACATGTGCTGGACGGGCAACCCGACCGTTCCGGAGATCATCTACGGATTCGGCTTTTCGCTCAAATACAAGGGATTCGACTGCTCGGCCTTCTTCCAGGGACAGGGCAAGGTGTCGATCATCATGTACAACTACCACCCCTTCGCGACAGCCGCGACGCCCGGTTCGGGACTGATGCAGTGGATCGCCGACGAACACTGGAGCGAGGACGACCCCAATCCCAAGGCTCTCTACCCGCGCCTGTCGCCGCTGTGGAACAACAACAACACCAAGGCCAGCACGCTCTACGTGCGCAACGGCAAGATGCTGCGCCTGAAGACCGCCGAGATCGGCTACACCTACAAGAAAATGCGCGTCTACGTCTCGGGAACCAACCTGCTGACCTTCGCCCCGTTCAAGTACTGGGACCCCGAAAAGGGTTCGGGCAACGGCCTGGGATACCCGCTCCAGCGGACGTACAACCTCGGATTCCAGTTCAATTTCTAACCCAAACACAGCAAAAGACCATGAAAAAGATAATCTCCGCACTTTCACTGCTGCTGCTATGCTCCTGCTCCTACCTCGACGTGGTGCCCGAAGGCAAAGCCACCGAAGAGGACATCTGGAAAACGGAGGAGCAGGCCGAGAACTACCGCTACTACATGCAGACCTACATGCCCAACCTGATCGGGTACGACTGGTCGCCCGACCAGTTCGCCGGCGACGACTTCATCACCGGAGCGCGCGGCACGACCTACTATTTTTCGAGCAAGAGCCTGCTCTACGGCGAGGAGAACGCCAACCTGACCTATTTCGGCCGCTGGGCCCCGAACTGCACCAGCGGCGGCACGAACTACGACATCTACCGCGGCATACGCTACTGTTTCTACCTGCTGGACAACATCTACAAAGTTCCCGCAGTCTCGCAGGAAAATGCCGACCGCTACGCGGGCGAAGCGTGGTTCCTCGTGGGATATTACCACCAGTGCCTGCTCGAATACTACGGACCGATCGTACTGGTCAAGAAGTTCATTCCCATCGACGCGCCCGAATCGGAGATCCTCACTCCGCGGACTCCTTACGACGAGTGCGTGAAGTACATCGCCGAGTGTTACGACCGGGCCGCCGGGCTGCTGCCCGACGTGGTCGGCGAGTCCGAACTGGGACTTCCCACGAAAATGGCCGCGCTCAGCTACAAGGCCCGCCTGCTGCTCTACGCCGCCTCGCCGCTGGTCAACGGCAATCCCGACTACATAGGGTTCAACAACCCCGACGGCACGCCCCTGATGAGCACGACCTACGATCCGGAAAAGTGGAAACGGGCGCTGGACGCGGCAGCGGCGGCGATCGCCCTCGCGGACGAGATCAATCCCGACACGAAAAAGCCGAAATACGACCTCTACACCTCGGCCGATTCGAGCCTGCCCGACGACGAACGCGGCCGCAAGAACTACCACGACACCTTCGTCGAAGAGCCTTGGAACGGAGCCGAATTCATCCTGGCCAAAGGCGCGCAGAGCGGCATTCAGGCTTTGCAGCGCTACGGCGGACCGCGTTCGATCAAGGGCAACATGTCGAAAGGCTGGAAAACGACTCTCGTGCCGACGATGGAGGCCGTCGAGATGTACTACACCAAGAACGGGCTGCCGCTCGACGTCGACCCGCTGACCAAGGACGAGGACCTGTACAGCGTCGCCCCGGGCGACAACACCGCCCGCCTGCACCGCAACCGCGAACCCCGCTTCTACGCCTCGATCGGTTTCGACCGCGGCACGTTCGAGATCGACGACAAAATCCTCACGCTCCAGCTCCGCGGCGGCGAACTGCACGGCTCGACGCTCAAGGAGACCGACGAATACCAGAGCTGCACGGGTTACCTCTGCCAGAAATGGATTCACAAATCGAGCACCTACAACCAGTCGAAGAACTCCTACAACTACCGCAAATATGCCTATCCCTACCTGCGGCTTCCGGAACTGTTCTACAACTACGCCGAAGCGGACTTCGAATACAACGGGTCGTTGAGCCCCTTGAGCCTCGAATACCTCAACCGGGTGCGCAAACGCTGCGGGCTGCCCCGCTTCCAGGATTCGTGGGCCTTGGTGGGCGGCATTCCCTCGGGCAGCGAACTGCGCAAGGTGCTGCACCAGGAGCGTTCGATCGAATTCCTGTTCGAAGGACGCCGTTTCCACGACCTGCGCCGCTGGAAGGAGGCTCCCGAGGTGATGAACAAGGAACCCCGCTCGTGGAACCGGGACGGAAAGACCCAGGAGGATTTCTACCAGGTGATCCCGGCCAATCAGGGAGGCCGCGTCCGCGTCTTCGAAGCGCCGAAGAGCTACTGGCTGGCCATTCCCATGAGCCAGATCAACAAGAATCCCAACCTGGTGCAGAACCCCGGCTATTAACCCATTGTCACACGCCAAACAACAAGATAAAGAGATGAAAAAACTGCTCTGTTCAATACTCGTCTGCCTGGCCGCACTGTCCGTAACGGGATGCGACGACGACGAAGTGAAAACCCCCGACTTCGCCGTATCGACGGCCCAATGGACCTTCTCCCAACAGGAAGGCATGCAGCGCATGATCGTATCGGCCCCCGGCGCATGGACGCTGACCGGCATTCCCGACTGGATGACCGTGACGCCCGCGGAGGCGGCCGGTCCCCGCGAGATCACGATGACCTACACGACCAACGAAACGGGCGCTCCCCGCAAAGCCACGCTGACCGTCACCTGCGGGGACGAAACACGCACCATCGGCGTGGAGCAGGAAGCTGTCGTTCCGGAATCTGCGGCCGGCAAAAGCCGCAGGTAACCGCCCGCCACGACCCGTAGCCAGAAAAAATGTCACAAATTCATACTGCTGTGACATTTTTTTATGCCTTCCGCGTTCGTTTGCTCCGTTAAAATAATTACTTTTGTAAAAATTCACGAAAGCATTCGGAATCCATTTCCTTTGCAAAACGAAACTTCCCGTTTTACAAAGGAGCCGAACCGGGTGATTTTCGGACACGACAACCGCCAATCAAGAAACCTCTAATATTGAACTCATGAAATCGAACCCAAGCCGCACCCTGTTCCGCACGCTCTTCGCGACGGGACTCATCGCAGCCAGCCTCTGCTCCTGCTGCCCCAAACACAACACCCTCACCCAGGCCGAAATCGCCGACGGCTGGCAGCTGCTCTTCGACGGCAAAAGCCTCGACCAGTGGAAAGACTTCAACGGAGACTCGCTCACGATGCCCTGGCACGTGGTGGACGGCTGCATCCAGGCCGCCGGCGACGGCAGCGACCTGTCGGGATACATCGTCACCAAAAAGCAGTATGAGAACTTCATCCTCGACTGGGACTGGAAGCTCTCCTACGGCGGCAACAGCGGCATGCTCTACCACGTGGTCGAGAACCCCTATTTCAAGGTTCCCTATGTCACCGGGCCGGAGTACCAGCTGATCGACAACGAAGGCTGGGAGGCCACGAACGCCCCGACCCGGCTCGAGGAGTGGCAGAAACTGGGCGTGGACTACGCCATGCACCTGCCGAATCCCGATTCGCTGCTGGTCAACCCGCAGGGCGAGTGGAACTCGTCGCGCATCGTCTGCGACAACGGCCACGTGGAGCATTGGCTCAACGGCCGCAAGATCCTCGAATTCGAAGCCTGGACCGACGACTGGTTCGCCCGCAAGAACAGCGGCAAATGGGAGACGGCTCCCGAATACGGACTGGCGCACCGCGGCGTGCTGTGCCTCCAGGACCACGGCTACCCCGCTTCGTTCCGCAACCTGAAAATCAAGGAGCTGCCCCGCAAGGCCGGCCGGGAGGTCGAACTCTTCAACGGCCGCGACCTCACGGGATGGGAAGCCTACGGAACCGAGAAATGGGATGTCGACAAGGACGGCCTGCTGGTCTGCGAGAGCGGCCCCGACAAAAAATACGGTTACCTCGCCACGCGCGAATACTACGATGATTTCGACCTGACGGTGGAGTTCAAGCAGCTCGCCAACGGCAACTCCGGCGTCTTTTTCCGCTCGTTCGTCGAGCCGCCGGTGAGGGTCCACGGCTGGCAGTGCGAAGTGGCTCCGAAGAACCACGACACGGCGGGCATCTACGAGTCCTACGGCCGCGGATGGCTGGTGCAGATTCCCGACGAGAAGGAGTCGATTCTCAAGGAGGGGGATTGGAACACGCTGCGGCTGAAGGTCCAGGGCGACCGCGTGCAGACGTGGCTCAACGGCGAGGAGATGGCGGACATCACCGACGCGAAGATCGGCGCCGCGCAGGGACGCATCGCCTTGCAGATTCACGACGGAGGAGGCATCAAGGTCCTCTGGCGCAACATCCGGCTGACGACCCTGTAAACAAACGGCGGTTCCCATCCGACGGAACCGCTGTTTCCTCTACCTATTTTATTGACTGCATCCAAAAAAACACAACCTGAAATACTATGAGTAACCGCAGAGATTTTCTGAAAAAGGCAGGCGGGCTGGCGCTGCTGACCATCGTGCCGCGCAGCGTGCTCGGAGGCACCAAATTCGTCGCCCCGAGCGACCAGCTCACGAAGGGCATCATCGGCGTGGGCGGCATCGGCAAGAGCAGCTATCACTTCACCTCCAACGATGCATGCCGCCTGGTGGCGGTCTGCGACGTCGACCGCAAACACCTCGAAAGCGCCATCGCGCTGGGCCGCAAGAAGTTCGACAAGACCCTCGAAAGCTATCACGACTACCGGGATCTGATCACCGACCCCAACGTCGACATCGTACACATCGCCACCCCGCCCCACTGGCACGGCATCATGGCCGTCGAGGCGGCCAAGGCCGGCAAGGACATCTGGTGCGAGAAGCCGATGACGCGCACCATCGGCGAGGGCAAGCGCGTGGTGGAGGCCGTCCGGCAGAACGGACGCATCTTCCGCCTGAACACCTGGTTCCGCTTCAAGGACACCTTCTACGGACTGGGCACGACGGTCGAACCGCTCAAGAAACTCGTCGACAGCGGCCTGCTGGGATGGCCCCTCAAGGTGACCATCTCCGGAGCCACGGGATTCACCTGGAAATTCTTCTGGGTGGGGCAGGAGAACCTCAAGCCCCAATCCGTCCCGGAAGAGCTGGACTACGACATGTGGCTCGGCCCGGCGCCCTACAAACCCTACAACAAACACCGCGTGCACGCCACGTTCCGCGGCTACTGGGACTACGACGGCGGCGGACTCACGGATATGGGACAGCACTACATGGACCCCGTCCAGTACCTGTTGGGCAAGGACGGCACCTTGCCCGTGAAGATCGAGGTCGACGCTCCGCAGCAGCATCCCGACGCCGTGGGCATCTGGCGCAAGATCGTATACACCTACGACGACGGCTGTCAGATCGTCCTCGAAGGCGAGGGCTACGAAAGCAAGGGCAAGGTCCCCTACATCGAAGGTCCGCTGGGCAAGGTGTATCAGGGTTTCGAGTGCACGATTCCCGACGTCATGGAGAAGATCGCCGAAATGCCCGACCCCGAACCGCAGAACACCGATTTCCTGGCATGCGTGCGCAACCGCGAGCCTTTCGCCCTCGACGAACTCAAGGGACACCGCAGCTCCACGCTCGTGAACCTCGGGGCATGCGCCCTGCGCCTGAACCGCACGCTGCATTTCGATCCCGACAAGCAGCTCTTCGTCGGAGACGAGGCCGCAAACCGGCTCATCGACCAGCCGATGCGCACGCCGTGGAAAATCTGATAACGTCCAAAACCTGAAAAAAACATGAAAAAGATATTTATCACCATACTCCTCGCCGCCCTGATGCCCTTCGCAGCCGGTGCGCAGGACGCGCGCCAGCGCACCGCCGAAACGATCGTTGCGGACGCCCTGGCCCAACTCCCGGCCCAGACGCCCAAGGCGTTCGACAGCCTGATGCAGGAACTCGCGGCGACCGGAGCCGACGGAATCCGGATGATGGCCGCCATGCTCGTGCCCGCAGCGGAAGGCAAGAACGCCCCCGTGGAATACGCCATCAACGGGGTGGTGAGCTACGTGACCGCCGCAGGCCGCGAAGAGCTGGCGCGGGAGATCCGCGCCGGACTGACGGACGCCGTCGCCGCCTCGACGGACAAACCCAACCAGGCATTCCTGCTCTCGCAGCTGCAACTATGCGCAACGGCGGCCGAAGCCCCCGTATTCGTGAAATACGCCGCGGACGAATACCTCGCCGACTACGCCGTGCGCGGACTGATCTCCACGCCCGGAACCGACGGGGAGATCCTCGCACTGATCGACGCAAGCCCGGCCCCGGACGCCCTGCTGGCCTATGCCGCCGCGGAGAAGCGCCTTGCAGCCGCAGAGCCCGCGCTGCTGAAATGGGCCGCAGACCCCAAGGCCGGCACGCCGACGAAAGAGGCTGTCTATAACGCGCTGGCCAAGTGCGGCACAGCCGCCTCGATCGCGCCGCTCGCAGCAGCCGCAAAGGCCGACGGATACGCCTTCACGAAAACGGACGCAACGGGCGCCTACGTCGCCTTGCTCGCACGGCTCGCGGCAGCAGGAAACAGCAAGGCCGTCGCCGCCGCCAAGGCCCTGCGCAAAACCGGCATGCCGCAGAACATCCGGGCAGCAGGTCTGGGAATAGTCCTCGGCACGGACGCCAAAAAACAGATGCCGGAACTGCTCGCCGCGCTGAAAGACGCCGACCGCGAATACCGCTGCGCAGCGCTCGACTTCGCCGGCGATTTCGCCGACGACGCCCTTTACGCCGCAGTCGTGAAGAAAATGCCGTCGCTCTCCGACGCCGCGAAAACCGACGTCGTGAGCTGGCTCGGAGCCCGCCACGCCGCATCGCAGGCCAACGCCGTGATCGCGGCCATTTCCTCGGCCGACGAGGAACTGGCCCTGGCCGCCATCCGCGCCGCCGGGAAAATCGGAGGACAGGAGGCGCTCGACGCGCTCGTCGCACAGCTCGGAGGCGCACATGCCAAAGAGGCCTCGGCAGCTCTCGCGGCATTCAACGGAAAGCCCAACGCAGCGTTCGTCGCAGCTCTCGACGGCACGCCCGCCACGCAGGCCAACGCCCTGAAACTCGTGGCAAAAAGGCGCATCACCTCCGCAGCCGACAAGGTGTTCGCGCTGCTGAACTCCCCTGACAGGGAGGTGCGCACGGCAGCCTACGGCGCGCTGGCAGGCGTCACGACCCCCGCGGACTTCAACCGTCTGTGCGGCCTGCTGAACCAGGCGCAGGAGGACGACGTGAAGGCCCTTCAGGCCGGATTGAAGAACGCACTGGCCAAAGAGTCCTCCGACATACAGTACAAGATGGTGGCAGGGCAGATGGCCGCCGCCCCCGAAAAGGCCCGCTACTATCCCCTGCTGGCGCAGGCCGCCAGCAAAGAGGCGATCGACGCCCTGCTGGCCGCCGACGACCGCCAGGCCGCATTCGCGGCCCTGCTCACGGTGGAGAATCCCGCCATGACCGACGTGCTGTATGATCTCGCCCGGCAGAACCCCGCATGGACCGACGCCGCAATTTCGCGCTACACGGACTTCGTCTCGAAGTCGCGCAATACGCCCATGCGCAAATACCAGCTATACCGCAGCGGACTGGAGGCGAAACCCTCGCCCAAGGTGCAGAACAAACTGCTCAAAGCGCTCTCCAAAACCCCGGTATTCCCGGCGCTGACGCTCGCCGTGAACTACATGGACGCACCCGCGACGGCCGAAACCGCCGCAATGGTCGTGAAGACCGTCGCTGCGAAGAACCCCGCGCTGGGAGGAGAAACGGTAGCAGCAGCCCTGAAAAAGGCCCAGGAGGTATATGCCGGACTGGCCAAATCCGACGCCGACGCAGGTTACGCCGTCGACGAGATCAAGGGACTCCTGGCCAAACTCCCCGCAGAGGGATACCTCCCGGTATCGCTCGAACCGAGCGGATGGGAAGCCGTGGTCGGCGATCCCGAGACCCGCAAGGCGATGAAGGCCAAGGCGCTGGCGAAAGCGCAAACAGAGGCCCGGGCCGCGATGGCGAAGAACTGGACCGCAGAAAACGGCGTCCTGACCGGGGCCGCTGACGGAGGAACGATCGGATCGGCGAAAAATTACGAAAACTTCGAACTGATCCTCGACTGGAAGACCGAAGGCGAGGCCGCGATGGGCATCCGCTCGATCCCGCAGATCGCACTCGGAGGAAAGAACTCCGGAGCCTTGACGGGCAACATGCTCCACGACAACGCCGCACCCAAAGCGGCCGCGAACGGCCCGCAGGAGTGGAACACGATGCAGGTGAAGGTGGTCAGCGACCGCGTGACGGTCGTACTCAACGGCGTCACGACCGCCGAGAACGTAATCCTCGAAAACGCATGCAACCGGGAGATCCCCGCCTACGCAGAGGGACAGATCCTGCTCATCGCGGGAAATGCGCCCCTCAACGTCCGCGAAATGTACATCCGCGAACTGCCCGCCACGCCGCGCTTCGAACTCTCGGAGGAAGAGGCTGCCGACGGCTTCGAGGTGCTCTTCGACGGTACGTCGATGCACAAGTGGACCGGGAACACCACCAACTACGTCCCCGTCGACGGAACGATCTACGTGACGGCGCAGTACGGCGGATCGGGCAACCTCTACACCAAGAAGGAGTACGGAGATTTCGTCCTGCGATTCGAATTCGCCTTCGACAGAGAGGGCGTCAACAACGGCATCGGCATACGCACCCCCATGGGCGTCGACGCCGCCTATCACGGCATGGAGATTCAGGTGCTTGACCACGACGCTCCGATCTACAAGAACCTGCGCGTATACCAGCAGCACGGATCCGTCTACGGAATTATCCCGGCCAAACGCGTGAAATTCCCGCCCCTGGGAACATGGAACGTCGAGGAGATACGCGCCGTGGGAGACCGAATCACCGTGACGGTAAACGGCGAGGTGATTCTCGACGGAGACATCCGGCAGGCCTGCCAGGGACACAACGTGGCCCCCGACGGCGGGAAAAACAACCCCTACACCGTGGACCACAAGAACCATCCCGGACTCTTCAACGCCTCGGGACACATCGGACTGCTCGGACACGGAGCCGGAATCAAGTTCCGAAACATACGAATCAAGGAGCTGCCCGCGGCGAAGACCAAAAAATAGCCCTGACCCTCTGAAAGCGAACCCGCCCGAAATTCGGGCGGGTTTTTGCGAACAGCAGGTCCGAATATCGCAAAAATTGTGTTATATTTGCAAAGAATAGGCCGGAGCGCAGCCTCCGCGCCGTCGAGTTCAGAATAAAAACCTAAAAGAAAAAACCATGCTTATCCCTTGTGCAATCGGTTACGGGCAGATCATCGTAATCGTATTGGTAGTCATCCTGCTCTTCGGAGGCAAGAAAATCCCCGAACTGATGCGCGGACTGGGCCGCGGCGTCAAAGAATTCAAGGATGCCGTCAACAAAGACTATACGGCCGAAGACAACAAACCCGGAGACAAATCCGACTCCGGAAAGACCGAGTAATCACACCTGTTCCGCGGCGGCAAACAAATGAACATGAAAAAAAAGGATCCGGAGTCGACGGAGATGACTTTTTTCGAGCACATCGACGCCCTGCGCCCGCATCTGGTGCGAGGGGTGATGGCAATCGGAGTCATCGGACTGGTGGCCTTCTTCTGCAAGAGTTTCATTATCGACACGGTGCTGTTCGGGCCACAAAGCCCGGACTTCCCCACCAACCGCATGCTGACATGGGTGGGCGCCCAGTGGGCGCATATGGCCGAATGGCTCAACAGCGTGCTCGGCACGTCGTTCGACACCGATCCGGAGACCTTCCGCATCGCCAACGACCGTTTCTCGATCATCAACACTTCGCTGTCCGGGCAGTTCAACCTCCACATGAAGATCTCGCTCCTGACGGGACTGGCAATGGCCATGCCCTACACGCTGTGGGAGTTCTGGCGCTTCGTGCGCCCGGCGCTCACGCCGAAGGAGATTCAGGGAACCCACCTGTTCGTATTCTGGGTGTCGCTCTGTTTCTTCGGAGGGCTGCTGTTCGGTTATTTCGTCATGGCGCCGCTGTCGATCAACTTCTTCGCCAACTACCAGGCCAGCGAGTTCATCACCAACATGTTCGACATCAGCGACTACCTGACCACCGTCATCATCGTCTCGATAGCCTGCGCCTTCATGTTCGAACTGCCGCTGCTGATCTACTTCCTGACCCGCATGGGGCTGGTTTCGGCCGGATTCCTCCGCAAATACCGACGCCATGCGTTCGTCATACTGCTCGTCGTCGCGGCAATCATAACCCCGCCCGACATATTCAGCCTCATTCTGGTGATCCTGCCGCTATACGGGCTGTATGAATTGAGCATCAAACTCGCGGAGCGGACCGAGCGCAAGCACGCCGCCGAAGAGGAACAAACGACGGAAATGGCGGAAACGACGGAATAGCAGAAGACATATGGAGCGAACAAGCGAAACGAAGCCCGTCACGATCGTAGCCATCGGGGCGGGCAACCGTACCAACAAATACCTCGAATACGCGATCCGGAATCCCGACCGGCTGAAACTGGTCGGCGTAGCGGAGCTCAACGACATCCGCCGCCACGCAGTCGCCTCCAAATTCGGACTGAAGCCCGAAGAGTGCTTCACCGACTACGAACGCTTTTTCGAAAACCCCGTCCCGGCCGACGCCATCCTGATCGGAACGCCCGAGAACATGCACTTCGAGCCTTGCATGAAGGCCATCGAGGCGGGTTATAACGTCCTGCTCGAAAAGCCGATCGCGCAGTCGCTGCCCGAATGCTGCCGCATCGCCGAAGCGGCGCGACGCAAAGGGGTCATCGTCGGCGTCTGCCACGTCCTGCGATACCATCCCTATTTCATCAAGATCAAGGAGATCGTCGACTCGGGCCAGCTGGGAGAGATCATATCAATCAGCCACCTCGCAGCCGTGGGGCTCGACCGAACCACACACGGATTCGTCCGCGGCATGTGGCGCCGCGAGGAGATCACCAACCCGATGCTGATTTCGAAATGCTGCCACGACATCGACTTCCTGCTGTGGCTCACCGAGGCGCGCTGCCGCAAACTATCGTCGTTCGGGTCCCTGCGCTGGTTCCGGGCCGAGAACGCCCCGAAGGGAAGCACGCCCCGGTGCATCGACTGCCCGCTGGAAAAGGAGTGCCCCTACTCGGCAGTGGACCTCTACTATAACCGGCGCGACTGGATTTCGAATTTCGACGTCCCGGAAGGCGCGACGCTCGACGAGGTCATACTCCGACAGCTGCGCACGGGCGATTACGGCCGATGCGTGTTCCGCTGCGACAACGACGTGGTGGACCACCAGATCGTATCCATGGAAATGGAAAACGACGTCACGATCTCCTTCTCGATGGATGCCTTCACCCTCGGCGACCAGCGAGAGACACACATACGGCTGACTCACGGCGAAATCGACGGTGACGAACGCATCCTGCGCGTGCGCCGATTCCGGGGCGGGGAAGAGCAGGTCTACGACTTCTCCGGCATACTCGGCAAGCCGTTCCACGCCGGGGCCGACCTAAATCTGGTCGAGGATTTCGTCGACACGATCAGCCGCAGGGAGCACCGCTTCCGCACATCAATCGGAAAATCGGTCGAAAGCCACCGGATATGCTTCGAAGCCGAGCGAAGCAGGCTATCCGGACAGACCGTAATTCTCGACCAAACGCGCTGATCGCCCCGGACACAAACAGGCAGGCTGCAACCGAGAGGTTGCAGCCTGCCTGTTTGTCAGCGTCATTCGACCGCCAGCTCCCGGTCGATCCGATCGGCCATGTAGCGGCAGAAACTGCGCGTATCGGCCAAGGGAGCCGACGCAGCGCCCCGCCGGTACATCGCCTTCATATCGAGCAGCAGTCCGTAGAACAGATGCTCCCGGAAGGCGGGAATCACCCGCGGCGTCCGGTAGCCGTAGGCGGCGCCCAACGGCGTGAAATCGTAGGCCCGGCGCTCCGCCGGCATGTCCGGAAGCGCCCCGGCGTCAGTCGCCGGGAACAGATCGCCGCCGTCGGACAGCGAAGCGGACCCGTCAAACAGCGCGAAGGCGCTTCCCGAACCCGACGAAGGCTTATCTTTGACGTTGGCCGCGGCGACGGTCGATTTGAGCAGCGACTGTTGCAGATTACGGACATGGTCCGTCAGCGGTTCGCGCGAACGGAGCCGCTCCTCGAACCACGCCACGAGGTCCTTCGCCATGAGGTCGGCCGTATAAGGATCGTCGGCCTTCGAAGCCGCGAGGTCCAGCGTTCCGAGCTTTTCAAGAAGCGTGCGCGCAATCCGGCGCTGGAGGTATTCGCATGCCTGCACGCGGTTGTAAACGTTCTTCGACACCCCCTGCCGGTCGATCCAGCCGAGGTCGGCGGTCAGGGCGAGCGCCTCGCGCAGGGCGCGTCGCTGCACTTCGCGCGGCACGGCCGTGCAGGCGGGCCGGGCCGTTCCCTCGTAGACCGGATTCATATAGACGCCCCCGATGTAGCGCATCAGCTGCAAGGCGAGGGAGTTGACGCGCAGAACCATGTCCGTGAGCAGCTCCTCGCGGAACTTGTAGTCGCCGTCGCGGCCCGAAAGCCACCCGTCGCCGTGCTCGGCGACATATTTCAGATTCGCCGATTGCAGCGCCACGCTCCGGAACAGGTCGTCGCCCAGGTCTCCGGCCCCCACGCGGGGATCGTAAGTCCCGGAGGCGTACTGCGCGAAGAAACAGCGGGGGTCTCCCTCCTTCGAGGCGAGCAGGCGGCGCAGCTCCGGAACCTCGTCGTGCGGCGTCACAGCCCCCGGAACGGGTTTGTAGAGCCACTCGACGGCCAGGTAATCGTAAGGACCCAGCGCGTCGGCCACGAGCTTCACACCGCGTTCCCTGTCGCCCGGCTGCGCGACGATGTTGTAGAACACGTCGTCGGTGATCGACGCCGCCAGGCCGTTTTCCCGCGTAAACGACGGCGAACGGAGCGAGTCGGTCGGATAGGCCGACGAGGCGGCGTAGTTGGGCATCACGCCGAAAGCCGAGGCCGCACGGCGGGCCACCATGGCCGTCAGGGCGTCGGCGATCTGACGCGCCGAAGGCTGCGTGGTGCGCGCCTCGGGATCGGCGGCCGACAACGTCAGGAGCAGCTTCTTCTGAATGGCGGCCGTGAAATTGAAGGGCACGAAGATGTCGGTCCCGAGGATTTCACCGCTGCGCGGATCGACCCACGAGGCGGTGTAGAGTTCCGAATTGGAGGTTCCCGTGCGCCGCACGCAGTTGTTATAGAGGCTGTTGTCGTTGAAAGCCGGATCAGCCGGAAAAGGCTCTACCCGCACGACATCCTTGCAGCCGATCTTCGCGAAGGCATCGTTCCACAGCAGAAGCCCCCGCTCGACGGCGGCATAGGCCGAAGCGTCGAAAGCCGTGTCGACGTAAAACACCACGGGACGCACCTTCCCCGCGCTGTCGAGGATCGAACGGCGGCAGGCGTAATAATCGGTTTTGGCCTCCTGCTCCCGGTCCGAGAAGCGTTTGAACGCCTTGGCCGCCAGCCCGAGCCGCTGGTCGCAGAGCCGCATCCGCCGTTCGGGATCGCCCAGCACGCGGAGCGTGCGGCGGGCGACGATCGACTGGGGCTTGTCCTTCCACAGGTCGAGCAGGCCGAGGAAGCTGACCGTCGTGCCGTAGGAAAGCTCTCCCACCACCGAAACGCACCCTTTTCCGCCCGTCACGCCGGTCAGCATCGAACGGTCCTTCTTGTAATCGGCCTTGGCCGTCATCCAGCCGCCGTAGGTGTTGCCGCCCTCGGGGTCGATCGGACGCAGGCGTTTGACGTCCCCGACGAAAAGCGCCGTGACGTCGACGACGGACGACTTCCCGTCGGGCGTGCGGGCCTTCACGGCATACGAGGCCACGATCGGACCGATGTTGCTCCGCCCGACGGCCTCACGCATCGCCGGGCTGCCGTCGACGATCACCACCGGAGCGAACTCCCGCATGCAGAGGAGCGTGTCGCTCTTCCCGCGGCCGAACTCGACCATGTAGGGCGGCACGGGCTGCTGGTGGGCCAGTCCGTCGCCGGGATCGCCCGTCCGCTCGATCGTCGTGGTGATCATCAGCCCCCGGCCGAGCAGCGAATCGGGGAGTTCGAGGTAGAGTTTGTCCGCAGTCAGGTGCAGGGTCAGCCCGCCGCCGCGGACAGTCTCCACCCGCTTGTCCTTGAACAGTTTCTCGTAGGGAGTCGCCTTGGCGGCGGTATCGGCCTCCTGCTTCTTTTTCTTGTCGCGCTTCCTGTCCCCGGCTCCGGCTTCCACGGCGGCCGGTTCGGCCGCCCGGACGGGCCGAGACGCCGCCGGCAGCAGCAAGATTCCCGCCAGCAGCGGAAGGAAAGCTATTTTAAACAGTTTCATCATGGTCCGGAAGATTTATTTTTTCAACGCTTTCTCGATGTTGCGCAGCAACAACTCGTAGTGCAGGCGCGCTTCGCCCGTCGCCGAAGCGCTCTTCGTGCGGAGCATCGCACGCAGTTTGAGCAGCGCGGCATAATCCCCGGCCTCGGTGTTGCGCGGGTCGTAGTAGTTCAGGCGCGGAGAGCCGTAGCCCAGCAGCGGCGCGGTGTCGACGCGGTGTGCGGCGGAGAAGGTTTCGAAGGGGTCGTGGCCGCAGCGTTCCCCGCAGGCGGTGAGCGCCGCGGTGCGGGCCGCATGCTCCCCGAGGAAGGCGGGAACGGGCATCAGTCCCTCGTCGGAGACCAGCTTCTTCTCCTCCCGCGCCCCCGTCCCTGTGTATTTCAGCCCGGCCGAAAGGCTGAGACTGCGGACGTATTCGCGCTGGAGCATCATCTCCAGCGCATCGGGCGTGCGGCCCTTCAGCGTCGAAGCCCACACGAATTCATAGACATCCCTGCGGCATTCCTCGGGCGTGTAGGCCTCCTTTTCGGCCAGCGCGGCGCTCAAAGCCACACGCGCCGGGGCGGCCACGACGACCGACACCAGCGAAGCCATGATCGACTCGGCGGGCGAACCCATCAGCGGCATGTCGCGGATCAGTTCGGCGTTGTCCAGCCACTTCATGTCCTTGAGCTGCGCGAGACAGAACAGCAGGGCTTCGCGCTGGCGTTCGCGCGGCACGCTGCGGTAGGCTTCCACGGGGTCGCCCTCCATCTTCTCGGCGAAGTAGATGCCGCCGACGTTGGCCAGCACGTGGTTCAGGTAGCGGATATACTGCGTGAGCACCTCGTCGTAGAGGGTGCGCCGCTGGGAGAAATCGGGGTCCTGGGCGCCGATCCAGGCGTTCATGTTGTCGAGAATGTATTTCAGATTGGCGATGCCGTAGCCCGAGGCCTTCACGGCATCGTCGCCCAGATCCTCCGACTGCGAACGGGGATCGATCGAGCGGCTGAACTGCTGCTTGCCGAAACGGTAGACCGAATCGGCGGCGGCCCCGGTTATCCATTTCGAAGTGACGGCATATTCGTCGGCAGCCGTCGCAGCGTCGGGCACGGGCGTGTAGAGCCATTTCACGGCATAGTAGTCGTAGAGGCCGAAACGCGGCGGGGTGAGCTTCACGCCGCGCTCCCTATCCCCGGGCCGGGCCACGTAGTTGAAGCGAGCGTAGTCCATGATCGAGGTGGTCGTGCCGTACTTCTGCGTGAACGACGGCGAGCGGAGCGAATCGACCGGAATCACCGCCGAGGCGCTCATGTTGTGCATGTAACCCAGGCAATGGCCGACCTCGTGGGCCACGACGTAGCGCAGTCCGTCGCCGATCACCTCCTCGGGAATCGTCACGGCGCGCACACGCTCGTCGGCCTGCGCCGTCTGGACGAACAGCCAGTTGTTCAGCAGTTTCATCACGTCGTGGTAGACATAGACCGAAGCGTTGAGTATCTCGCCGCTGCGCGGATCGACCCACGAAGGCCCCATGGCGTTGGCGATGGCGATCGGCGCGTAGCGAATGCACGAATACTTGATGTTGTCGGGATCGAATTCGGGATCGTCCTTCGGATAGGGCTTTGCGGCGATGGCGTTTTTAAATCCGATGCGCCCGAAAGGCTCGTTCCACTGGTCGACGGCCTCGAAAATATGCTTTTTCCACATCTCCGGGAATCCGTCGTCGACGTAGAAAACGATCTGTTTCTTCGGCGCGACCCGCTCGCCGCGCTTCCAGGCATCCATGTCCGACGGCTCCAGCCGCCAGCGGTGGGCGTAGTAGATCACCTTGGCACGCTGCTCACGCTCGCTGAAAAGCACCTTGCCGGTCGGGAACACCGACATGCGGCTGTCGGTGATGCGCGGACGGTAAGGCTCGCGGGGCAGCAGCACCAGCGAACGGGTCATCACGGCCGTCAGCGGCTGATCCTTGACCAGCGTCGTGCGGCCGCGGGTGAGCGTGAAAATATAGCTCAACGTACTGCGCACCACCACATTGTCGCTGAAAGCCTTGATTTCGCCCAGCATCGAACGCTCCTTCTGGAAGGTCTTCTTCAGCTCGAAAGCCGTATAAAGTCCGTACTTCGAGAAGGGCGACATCTCCTCCACGTCGGCCACGAACAGGTCCGTGACGTTGACCACCACGGCCGTGCTGTCCCGGTTCCAGGCCTCGATCTTGTAATGGCGCAGGATGGGATCGGCCGTGTTCCGCTTCACCGCCTCGGCCAGCGCGCGGGAGGCCCCCGTCTCGTCGGTGATGTTCTCGCAGTTGACCGTACGCAGCTGGACCGAACGGTCGTTGCGCGTGAAAACCACGTGCAGCGGATAGTCCGACTTGGAGCCGGTCGTCGCCGCAGCGTTGTCCGAAACCTCCGAAATGGTCGATCCGAGCAGCATTTCGCGCCCGAAAAGCGAATCGGGAATCTCGAAATAGAGCTTCCCCTTGACGTCGTGCAGGCGGAACATGCCGTCGGCCACCGTATGTTTCTCCTTGAAGAGTTTGTCGTAATCGCTTTCCTTCGGTTTTTCGGCCGAACTCTCCGCCTTCTTCGAAGCGGAGGATTTGGGCTTCTTCGCCGTCGCCGTCGCCGCCGTGAGGCAGAGCAACAGCACCAATAGTTTTCGGATCATCTGCTGAAATTTAGAATTGTGTTCGAGGTTCTTTTCGTCCCGGTTCCTGCGCCCGTTTCATAATAAAGAGGGAATTTTACCGGAAACGACATACACGAAGGCCGAAAAAAATGGGCCGCGTCGTGTGACGCGGCCCGTTCATCCCTGATTTTCAGCGAATCAGTACATATACTCGGTTTTGGATGGGTTGCCTCCCTGCTGCGACCACGACGCGGCGCAGCCCTCGGCCGCACCCTTCACCGCGAAGACGGTGGGCTTGTCGTCCTTCATGCCGTTGACGTAGATCGTGCCGTCGTAGGAGATCGTCGGCGACGAACGCAGCTCGTCGGCCAGCTTGATCTCCGCCACGCGCGAGCCGTCCTCCGGGCGGAGTTTCACCAGCTTGCCCGTAGTCCGGTCGTTGTAATAGACGAAGCCCTGATCGTCGACGGCCGGAACGCCGTTGATGTCGCCGTCGGCGGCGTGCTCCCAGCGTTTCACGCCCTGCGCGGAGATGGCCGTGACGTGGGCCGCCACGCTGCCGGTCTTCTGCGTCGCGGCGTAGACCGTGCCGTCCTCGCCCAGCGCCACGCCCATGCCCGACTGGGCGCAATCGCCCTTGACGGGACAGTACCAGTCCGGTTCGGGCGTCTGCCCGTAGACGGTCTTTGCCGGATCATAACAGTAGACGACACCCCCGCCCAGACTCTTGTCCGCGCGCACGCCCTGGTTCTGGAACAGAATGTAGACCTTGCCGCCGGGACCCGACGCAGGCTGCGTGCCGTTCGGCGCCTCGCACGTAGCATCCTTGCCGCTGCCGCCGTAGTTGTGCTCGCGGCCGTTCGACTTCACGCAGGAGAATTTCCACTTGCCCGCGCCGTCGGGGAAGAAGACGCGCATGCCGTGACTGCCGCCCGTACCGGCGATCACCATGCCGTTTTTGAGCGGCAGCACGCCGCCGTAGGAGCCGCCGTTGACGTGCCGCTCGTCCACCAGGTCGCCCGACGATTTGTCGTAGACCTGGAAATTCTGGTGCCCCGAAGGCACGTTGCGCGCCACAATGAAGAGGTATTTCTCGGTGACGGCCGGCGAAAGGAACCGGAAGCTGGTGTTCACGCCCGTATTCACATGCCAGACCTGCGAGCCGCCCCCGGCGCCGCCGCTGACGGCGTAGAACGCGCTGCCTCCCGCGCCCTTGTTCGGCTCGTTGAAGCCCGCCAGCGCGTAGACCGTACCGTCCTCGTCGACCGAAGGCGTCGGCGACTGCACCTTGATCGAACCGCTGTTGTTCTCGGCCGACGCACCGTCCTTGCCGATGTCGAAGGCCCAGAGACGCTCGCCGGCCTTCGTGAAGCAGACCAGCGAATAACCCGTCGAAGTCACATAGACATACTCGCCGTCGGGGCTGACCGCGGGCGACGAGCCGAACACATAGGCGTCCTTCGTGTCGTCGTAGGGGTACGACCAGAGCAGGTCGAGGCTGATGGCGCCGCGGCCCACGTCGATGGTCACCGTCTTGGTGTTCCTGCCTTTCTTGTTGTCGGTCACGGTCAGCGAGACCTCCGTAGCCCCCTGCGCCGCGAAGGTGAATTCGGGATTCTGCTTGTCGGAGGTCGTGGTTCCGAATTTCCACTCCCAGGCCACCACCTCGCCGTCCTCGTCGGTCGAACGGTCGGTGAACTGCACCGGTTCGCCCGCCACGACCTTCTCGGGCGACCACGTGAAGTCGGCCACGGGCCGTATGTTGTTGTCCACGACCCGAATGGTCTTCTCGAACGACGACTTCTTCGCCCCGCGGTCGGAGGTGACGGTCAGCTTGATGACATACTCTCCGGCCTGATCGTAGGAGATGTTCTCCGGGGTGGTTTCGTAGGAGACGACGCCCTTGCCCAGCTCCCATTTGCAGATGGCGATCAGGGCGTTTTCGGCCGTCGAAGTGTTGGTGAGCACCACCGGATCGCCCACGTCGTAGGACTCCTTGTCGGTGGTGAACGAGGCGTGGACCGCCACTTCCTCGTCCGGCTGGCAGGAGACGGCCCCCATGAGGGCGAAAGCGGCCAGCATATAGATAAATCGTTTCATTTCAATCGGTTTTGAGCTTTGGTTGCAGGATTACTTGAACTCTAACACGGCCGCGATGGGATAGTGGTCCGAAATGTAGGGGACCTTCTCGTAACGCTGGTCGACGGTGGCGAAGCGCAGGGGCGTGAAGCCCGAGCTGAAGATGTGGTCGATGCGCGGGTAGTTGGTCGCCCCGCCGAAGTTGTTGAACGACGCCTTGTTGTCGGTCACGGGAGCGGTCGTGCGCGCGTCGGCCATGAACTTCTTCACGCCGTCGAAAATCGGGCTGTCGAGCATCTTGTTGAAGTCGGCGGTCAGCACCGTCGGCTGGTTGTCGGGGTTGAGCGACCGGATCTTCGCCTCGATCAGCTCCATCGACTTCTGGGCCGCCACCTGCCCCACATGGTCGATGTGGGTGTTGACGTAGAAGAACTTGCGGCCCGACTTGTAGTGGGTGAACAAGGCCCACGTGGCCGTGCGGTAGGTCGAGGCGTCCCAGCCGACCGACGGGACGTCGGGGGTGTCGGAGAGCCAGAAGGTCCCCCACTTTTCGAGCTTCACGGCATCGGCGAGATAGTAGATGGCCATGAACTCACCGGCATTCTGGCCGTCGGTGCGGCCCACGCCGACGCTCTTGTAGCCCGCGCAGTTCTCGTCCATGTAGGTCTTCTGGTCGAGCCGCGCCTCCTGCACGCCGAGCACCGTCGGCTGCTGGTCGGCGAACATCGCCGGAACGGCCTTTTTGCGGTTGTCCCAACTGTTCGCACCGTCGTCGCCCGAGCTGTAACGCACATTGAACGACATGACTTTCAGCTGATTGTCCTCAAGTCCGGGATTGACCGGCTCCTCCGGTTCGTCGCCGGGCTGGGGTTTGTAGAATTCCGAGTAATCGGGCTTCGGATCGCTGCACCCAGCGGCGAAAACGAAGGCGAAACTCAACGAAAACGTCAGTAAATAACGGAATATTCTCATGGTCTTGCTTTTTATTTATTCGTTGTCCCACTCGGGGTTCTGCGAGATCGTATAGCCCGCGTTCCTGTAATCGCGGATCACCTTGGCGGGAATCGGATAGAGGTACTGGCGCCCGTCGGGATACCAGTAGCGGTCGCCCGCACCGGTCTTGTAGACCAGATCGTAACCCGACACGGCATTCGCCTCGGCATAAAGCCCCACGCCGTCCTGATTGACGCGGACGGCGATGTTCTTGTAGGCCGCCGGAGCCGACGCAACCTCGCCCTCGGTGAAGTAGTAGTCGTTCACGCCGTCGCCGTTGACATCGACGGGCTGCTCCAACCCGGGGATGTGAATGCCGCTCCACGGCAGGGTCTCCATCAGCGATCCGCACTTCCAGCGGCGCAGGTCGTCGAAGCGCATGCCTTCGGCGACGAGTTCGATGGCCCGCTCGCGGCGGATTTCGAGCAGCACGGGGCTGGTCACGTCCGGATAAAAGGTGCGTTGCAGGTAGCTGTCGACGGTCGTGGGCAGCGTCTCCGTGCCGCCCGTGATACCCGCGCGCTTACGCAGCGCACCGACCGTGAGCGCCCATTCGGAATCGGTGATCACCCCCAGTTCGGCCTGCGCCTCGGCGTAGTTGAGCAGCACCTCGGCATAGCGGATCAGCGGAATGCTGTTGATGTTCTTCGCACCGCCGTCGTACTTCGATTCGTCGAGCGTATACTTGATCACCTGGTAGCCCGTGAGCGAAAGGTTTTTGATGTCGGCGACCGCCGTCTTGCCGTCCCACAGGAAGTTGCGGCCGCGCACGGTCTGCTCCAGGCGCAGGTCGCGCCCCTCCATCTCCTCGGCGAAGGATTTCACGGCGTAGTCGGCGGCGGCGGTGAAGGGCGTGCCGTCCTGCTTGAGGTAGGTGTGGACGAACGAGCGGACGAGGCTCCAGCACAGTCCGTACGAGCGGGCGTTGAACCACCAGTTCTGCTCGCCGAAGATACCGGATTTCCCGTTGGCGCAGACGGCGAGGATCACCTCCTGCGTCAGCGGCGTCTCGCTGTAAAACAGATCGCGATAGGCGCCCTTCTTGCCCGCGGCGGTGTTGAGCGAGCAGCCGCTGTTGTCGATCACCAGCTTGGCGGCCTTGGCGGCCTCGCGGTACAGCTCCTCGGGGGTTATCTCAAGCCCCGTGAGGTTGTGGTAACGGCGGTAAGCCGCTTCGAAGAGGCAGACGCGCGACTTGAGCGCGGCGGCGGCCCAGCGCGTGAGCGTCGCGCTGCCGGTCGACGAGGTGGCCTGGATGTGCTCGTAGGCGAAATCGAGGTCGGCGATCAGGTTGCGGATGATCACGTCGCGGCTGTCGCGGTCCTTGTACATCACGTCGTTCTGGTAGGACTGGATGTCGTTGGGGAACCAGGGAACTTCGCCGTAAGTGGTCAGCTTGTCGTAGTAGAACCACGCACGGAACCAACGGGCGATGCCCAGGTAGTTGTCGCGCGTCTCGGCTTCGACGGTGCAGTATTTCGGGTCGTTGCAGCCGTCGATGAAGTAGTTCACGTTCTTGAGTGCGCCCCAGCTCCAGCTGGTCGCCGTCTCGGTGTTGTAGGCACCCTCCTTGATGAAGGTGTCGGTGTTGCTGACGGCCCCCACGTCGCACATCTTGTCCTGCATGAAGCCGTTCTTGAGCGTCGGCAGGGCCTTGTAAAACGAATTGGAGTAGAGTTCGAGACCCGATTTCGATCCGAAGATCATCGACTTGTCGGCTTTCACCTGCACGTTCTCCGTCAGGTCGCACGACGTGGCGAACGCAACGCAGCCCACGAGCAGACTCCATATATAGGTTGATCTTTTCATAGCACGTAAACAGTTTAATAGGTGATCGAGATGCCGAAGCTGAAGCTGCGCATCACGGGATAGTTATGTCCGTCGCCCTTGCTGTTGGAAATATCCGAGTCGGATTTCTTGCTGGCCACCGTCACGTCGAAATCCTTCGTGTGGCGGTAGAGCGGCGACCAGCTCCAGAGGTTCTCGCCCGAGAAGTAGACCGAGACCTTCGAAAGACCGATCTTCGAGATCCACCGCTTGGGCAGCTCGTAACCGAACTGAAGATTCTTCAGCCGGATGTACGACACGTCCTGCAGGTAGCGCGTATTGACGTTGACCGTATTGGCGTTCATCGGGCCGTAGTAGCCCACGTAGCGCGGCAGGTAGGCGTTCGGACGCTCCTCGGTCCAGTAGTTTTGCAGATGCCACGTCGGAACCTGGTTGTAGGGACGGTTGTACATGCCCCAGAAAAGGCTCTCGTCGCTGGGGAACCACTGCTGTCTGCCCACGCCGTCGAACAGCGCCGAGAGGAAGAAACCGTTCCAGTCGGCATTGAGCGAAATGGTGTAGAGGTAGCGCGGCTCGGAGTTGCCGATGATCTTCCGGTCGCCCGGATCGTCGACCGTGCTGCTGCCGCGGTCGATGGCGTCGTTACCGTTCAGGTCCTCGAAGCGCATGTCGCCCGGATAGGTGATGTACTTCTCGGAGGTCTGCATGATGTCATTCTTGTAGCCCTTGCCGCCGAACGCCGCGTCGATTTCGGCCTGCGACTGGAACAGCCCGTTGCAGACGAAACCCCAGATCTCGCCCAGACGCTGCCCCTCGTAGTAATCGGAGAGCTTGCGCGAGGCGTTGTTATAGCGGTCGATTATGGAATAATAGTCGGCCAGCGTCGCCTTGATCCCGAAATTGAAGGGCTTGCCCGCCAGCTTGAACGAATCGTTGTAGCTCAGCGCGATTTCATAGCCGTAGGTGCTCATGTCGGCGTAGTTGCCCTTGGGGGCCGTCGCTCCGAAGGTGTCGGGAAGCGTCGGGCCGACGGTGTACATGTCCACCGTCTTGCGGATATAGTAGTCGGCCGTGAGGTTCAGCCGCCCGTTCAGGAAACCGGCGTCCAGTCCCACGTCGAAGGTTTTGGAGGTCTCCCAGCCGATGTTGTCGGGAATCTGGCCCGGGAGGCTCGTGTAGCGCAGCTTGGCCTGACCGAAGAGGTAGCGGGCCGCGTCGCCCGAACCCGTTCCGAAGGTCGACAGGCCGAAGGTTTCGAGGTAGGTGTAGGGATCGACGTTGCTGTTGCCCAGCGCACCGTACGAGGCGCGCAGCTTGAGGTTCGAAACGGCCTTGGGGCTGACGTTCCAGAACTTCTCCTGCGAAACGCGCCAGGCGGCCGAAGCCGAGGGGAAGAAGCCCCATTGGGAGTTGTTCGGAAATTTCGACGAGCCGTCGTAGCGGCCGTTGACTTCGAGCAGGTAGCGGTCGTCGTAGGCGTAATTGAAGCGGAAGAAAGCGCCCACGTAACGCCAACGGCTGCCGCCGGCGGTGATCGACATGATGTCGCCCAGCGCGAAGTTGATGTTGTCGGCGTCGGGCATCAGAAGGCCGTTGCGCTCGGAGTAGGTCGACTTGTAGTCCTGCTGCTCGTAGTTGTAACCGGCCAGCGCCTTGAAATAGTGTTTCTCGGCGAAGGTGTCCTCGAACTCGGCGTAGGCGTTGGTGGCGATATAGGTCGTCAGTTGCAGCGACTCCTTCATCACGTCGTCGGTCTCGGGCGTGCCGAGGTAGACGATTTCGCCCTCGTAGGCGCTGTAAGGGATGGCCGTGGTCTTTTTGGTCTCGGTGTAGTCCTTGGTGCGGAACGAGAAGTCGCCCGTCAGGCGCAGGCGGTTCTCCAGCATCGTGACGTTGAGCGTGGTGGTGTTCTTGAGCGTCTTGGTCGTGCGGTCGAGCCAGTTGTTGCCCGTCACCAGGCCGCCGATGGCGTAGGCGCCCGACTTGGTGAGCGTACCGTCGGGATTGAAGATCGGCGACGAAGGGTGCCCCTGGTCGTTGAGCGAACGCCACAGCACGCCTCCGCCCTCCTTCGAATAACCCATCGGCTGACGGTAGTGGTCGTGCGTATAGTCGAAGTTATTGCTGATCTTCAGCCATTTGAACACCTGCGAGGAGACCTTCGAACGGAGGTTCATCGTGCGGTAGGTGTCGGGCGTGAAGTTGAACAGGCCGTTGTAGTCGTACAGACGCCCCGAAAGGTAGTGGCTGATCTTGCCGTTCGAACCGCTGACCGAGATGTTGTGCGTCTGGGCGATCACCGTATCCTTGTAAAGTGCATCGTAGTAGTCCGTATTGCCGTAGTAGACGTACTTGCCGTCGGGTTCGACCGTCGTTTCGAGCTTGTTGCCCGCGAGTTTGCGCTGACGGAAGGTGTCGAGCCACGCACGCGAAAAGTCCTGCGAGTTGTTGAAGCCCGTCGGCTCGTTGAAGCGGTAGTTGTACCATGCGTCGTAGAAGAGGCGCGAATAGACGTAACCGTCGTCCACGACGTCGGGAATGGCCGTGGGCTGCTGGATGGAGACGTTGCCCGTGTAGTTGATCGTGAACTTGTCGGTGAGTTTGCCCGGGTCCTTGGTGGTAATGAGCACCACGCCGTAGGGTGCGCGCGAACCGTAGATGGCGGCCGAAGCTGCGTCCTTGAGCACCGAGACCGACTCGATGTCGTTGGGGTTGAGCATCGCGGGGTCGCCCTCGACGCCGTCGATCAGCACCAGAGCCGATCCGCCCGCGCCGATCGACGTCTTGCCGCGGATGTTGTACGACGCCGAGCGGTTGGGCTTGCCGTCGGCCAGCGAAATATTGAGGTTGGGCACGGCGCCCTGCAACATCTGCGTGACGTTGGCCACGGGACGGTTCTCCAGAAGTTCCGAGGAGACCTGGTCGACGGCGCCCGTCAGGTTGGCCTTCTTCTGCGTGCCGTAGCCCACGACCACCACCTCGTCGACGAGCGTGGCGTCCTCCTTCAGCTCCACGGTGACGAACGAACGGTTGCCGACCGGGATTTCGGCAGAGGCGTAGCCCAGCGCCGAGACTTGCAGCACGGCGCCGTCAGCCAGACCCTCGAACGAGAACGAGCCGTCGGTCCCGGAACTCACGCCGCGGGTGGTTCCCTTGACAATCACCGCGGCCCCGACAACGGGCTGGCCCGCGGCATCCCGGACAACGCCCTTAACGGATTGCGGCACAGCGGCACTCTGCCGGGGGGGGGAAAGGTAAATCTTGCCGTCGCGGATCTCGATTTCGACCTTGTCGTCCGCCAGCAGCTGTTTCAGCGCCGCACGCACGTCGACATCCGCGACGGCGATGCTGACGACCTTGTCGGGATTGACCGTCGGACGCGCATAGTAGAACGTGTAGCCCGTCTGCTCGGTAATCCGCCCGAACACCTGTTCGAGCTTGGCATTCCGGAAATTCAACGTCACTTTCTGCGCCCGGGCCGTCAGGGCCGTCCCGGCTACACAAAGCAGCATCAGAAAGAGTAGTCTGATTCGTTTCATACAGATTAGTTTAGGTAGTTGTTTACTAAAAAGCCCGTTTGCGCGCTTTTCACAGAATAGACACGCAAACGGGAAAAAACGATGAGCCGAAACTCTTTTTTTTATCTGAAACTTACCTTTATTTCTGTTTTGGTGCGTTCGAAACGCACCGGAGAGATCAGTTCCATTTCACGCAAAACATTATCCAGCAGCGTATTGTCGGTCGCAAAGGTGTAGGATATGGGGCGATCGGGCTGTCCGTCTGTTTCGAAGCGCACGTCGTACCACCGCGAAAGGGTTTCGAGCACCTCTGCAAGGGGCGTGTCGCGGAACGAGATCACGTCGTCCTTCCAGATCGAATAACGCATGGCGTCGGCGCCGCGGACGATCCGCCCCTCGCCCGAGCGCCGGTCGTAGAGCAGCTGTTCGGAGGGCGACAGCTCGAAACGACCGCCGCGGCGGTCGTCGAGCACCACGCGCCCCTCGTCGAGCGTTACGGCGACGATGTCATCGTCGCGGTAGGCCTTGACGTTGAACGACGTGCCGAGCACCTGGATCTCTCCGCCCTCGAACTCCACGACGAACGGCCGCCGGGGATTGTGGCTCACCTCGAAATAGGCTTCGCCTTCGAGCCGGATGCGACGCTCGAAAAGCCCGAACTTCACGGGATAGTGGATTTTCGACTCGGAATTGAGGTGGGCGACCGTGCCGTCCTGAAACAGGCACTGCGTACGCCGCCCCCGGTCGACGACGAATTCACCGTACTCCGCATCCGAAAAGATGCCCCCTACCTGACGGTCGAGACGCAGGGCGACGCCCAGCACCAGCGCGACGGGAATCACGACGGCGGCGACGCGAAAAAGAATGCGGCGGCGCCGGCCGCGCGTGAGGGCGGTTTTGATCCGCGCGAAGATGCGCTCCGAGGCGACCTCCTCCCGCTCGTAGTCGCCGCAGGACTCCTGCCGGTCGAAGTCGCGGCCGATGTAGCGGCTGGCCCATGCCTGGCCCGAATCGGTGGCGAGCCACTCGGCGACTGAAGCGGCCTCGGCGGCGGTGGCGCGGTTTTCGAGCGTCTTATGCAAAAGTTCTTCCGAAGGTCTGTTCATAAAAATAAAGTTTGCAGGATGAAGATAAGCAGGACGATATGGCCGAAACGGCTCTTCAGGAGTTTGACGCCCTCCTGGTAGTGCGAACGGACGGTGTTGACCGAAAGATTGAGCATTTCGGCGATCTCGGGATTCGAATAGCCCGCCTTGCGCAGGTACATGACCTGCCGCTTCTGGGTCGGAAGCCCCGCGATCACCGTATCGAGCTTCTGCAAAAGATCCTCGCGCTCGATCTGCGCGTCGAGCGGGTCCGAGGCCTCGGGGACGAGCTGCGCCAGGCGGTAGCTGTGCACCAGCTCGGTATTGCGGCTGCGCAGGTAATTGAGGATGTAGTTGCGGGTCATCGTGTAGAGGTAGTTCCGCAGGCTCAGCATGACGGTCATCTCCTGCCGCCCGATCCAGAGTTTCACGAAGACGTGCTGCACGGCGTTCTCGGCCGCGGAACGGTCCTTCAGCATCTTCAGGGCCACGGCATAGAGTATCCGGTGATACTTCCCGTAAACCACCCGGAAAGCCTCCTCGCTCCCCTGCTTGATCCGCCGGAACAGTTCCCGATCCTCGTTTTCCTGAATGAAATCTTCGGTCATACCGGAAGCAAAGATAGCATTAATTTCAGATTTGCAACCTCCTGCCCCAAAAAACGAAAAAGCCGCAGCCCGAAAGCTGCGGCCCTGCCGGTCTGCGGATCAGCGGATTCCGTATTTCCGGAAAATCTTGCGCAGCTGCGGTTCGAGATGGCGGGTCATGTACATGAAACCCTGGTCGGAGGGGTGCGAACCGTCGACCGTCCCGAGGTGGTCCGTGCCGATCATCCCCCGGGAGTCGATGAAGTAGATGTTCCGGTCGTCCTTCATCAGCCGCCGGATGCCCGCTTCGGCGGCGGCGCGCTTGTCGGATTCGAATTTCCGCGCCCGGAGGTTGAAATTCACGGTCTCGCGGACCTCGGTCTGAATGAAGATCAGCGGCGTCGAGGGATGCGCCTTGCGGACGGTCGACACGAAGGCGTCGAGCCGCTCCTCGATCTCCCCGGCGCTCGGGTTGGAGAAGGCGTCGAAAACAAAGGCGTCGGCATCCATCTCGGCCAGCATCCGCGCGAATTCGGGTTGCAGCTTGCATTGCCCGCTGTAACCGAGATTCAGGAAATCGAGTCCCATCCGGCGGGCCAGCCGCGCCGTCCAGGTCATGCCGGGACGCCCGGCCGAAGCGCCGTGGGTGATGCTCGACCCGAGCACCACGATCCGGTGGCGGAAGGGGTTCGGAACGGCCTCGATGCGGCTGTCGCCGTCGATGCCCAGTTCCAGCGAAAGCACCTCGTCCCACAGGGGCAGGTAGACCAGACAGGTCTTTTCGCCCTCGTCCATATACTCGACCAGCGCGCTGTCGTGGTTGTCGCCCTTGGGCCAGCCGAAACCGGCGTAGACCCACTGCCCGTCGCGCTCGATGTAGAGGTCGAGACCCTTGCGGGCGATGGCGGTCATGTTGTGGCCCAATCCGTATCCGCCGGTTTTCCACCGGGCGCGGATCGTCCGGCTGTCGGTGCGGAAAACGACGGCCAGTCCGGTGGAGAAGGCCGAGTAGTTCTTCACGGGCTGCCAGAGTTCGTAACGGGCGGTGTCGACCCGCTGGAACAGTTTGGGTGTGGGCATGCTCTTGCCGATGACGGTCAGCGTCGCGGCATCGACGTAACGGAGCGGTTGCTTCTCCTGCGCACCGGCGGCGTTCAGCGTCAGCAGCAGCACGGGCAGCGCGAGGCTGCGGAAAACGAGGGAAAGGTTCTTCATGGTATCGGAATTTGGTTGTATCCGGGTTTGTCGGCCGTCCGGCGGATTCAGAGTTTGTAAAGCGCGTAAACGGGATTGTGGTCCGAGAGGAACGGAACGCCGTAACGCCCGGAATCGACAAGGGTCCGGTAGGCCAGCGCACGGGCGTTGCGGGCGAAAATGAAGTCGATCCATAGCGAACGCTTGCCGAAGTCGTTGAACGTCGGCAGTTCGTCGGTCACCGGGGCTGCATGGCGCGCCGACTGCATCCACGCCTTCAGCGGGTCGAGCAGGGCGTTGTCGTAGGTCGTATTCAGGTCTCCCGAGAGAAAGACGGCGGCCTTCTCACCGGCGATCCGCTTCATCCGGGCGACCATCATCCGGGCCGATTCGGCGCGGGCCTGCTTGCCGATATGATCGAAATGGGTGTCGAAATAGAAGAACTCCTTTCCGGTTTTCCGGTCCTTGAGCTGCACCCACACCGTGACGCGGCGGCACATGGCGTCCCAGCCCCGCGAAGGGCATTCGGGCGTGGGGCTGATCCAGAAAAACCCGCTGTCGAGCAGGATGTATTTCGAACGGCGGTACATGATCATCAGATGCTCGCCGCCGTCGGGTTTCTTCTCGATGTCGGTCGCGGCGTCGCGCCCCATGTCGACCTCGGCGTATTCGGGGAGGTTCACCTTCAGATAGTCGATCTGCGGCCGGTGCGGCTCCTGGAAGCCGATGACGTCGGGCGATTCCGCACGGATCATCTCCAGACAGGCGGCGCGCCGCGCAACCCAGCCGTTGTCGCCGTCGGCGCCGGGCTTGTAATAGCGGATGTTGAACGACATCAGTTTCAGGTCGGCCTTCGCAGCGGCGGCGGCCAGCGCCTTGTCGTCCTGCGCCCGCAGGGGCAGCGCGAGGCCGAGAAGCGCAACAAAAAGCAGTAGTTTTTTCATCATGGACAAAGGTGCCAACACGCCGGACGCAGCCGAAACCGGACAGTCCGGCAGAACGCTCCGACAAATAAAAAATATCATTACAGCACCAAAGATAATTCAAAAAAAGCAAAAAAAGCAAACCGGGTCCTGCTTTTTTATACGGATTACGGGCCGCAGGCCACTGCAACAGACAGCAAAAAGAAAGGGCCGAACCTCCGACGGAGCCGAACGGAACGGGGCGCACGCCGCGGTTCCGGGACATAAACGCCGCATCCGCCGATCTTCGGACGTCAGGCGTTTTTTCCGCGGGAAAGGCTCCGAATGTCCCGGAAAATTGCTACCTTTGCCGCAAACAAACCCTATTTACACTATGGAATTCGAAGGAACCGTTTACAAAATACTGCCCGTGACGAAGGGAACGTCGGCACGCGGTGAGTGGCAGCGTCAGGATGTGGTTTTCGAAATGAACGAAGGCTCTTTCACACGCAAAATCTGCGTTACGTTCTTCAACAAACCCGAAGACGTGGCCCGTCTGAAAGAGGGTTCGACCTACAACGTCTCGGTCAACATCGAGTCGCGCGAATACAACGGCCGCTGGTACACCGACATCCGCGCATGGCGTCTGCAACCCAAACAGGAGGCCGCGGCGGCCCCGATGCCCGACATGCCGCCCATCGCCGAGGAGCCTTCCTACGCCTCTGCGCCCGCACAGGTCGACGACCTGCCGTTCTAAACGGACCCAACCGAAAAACTCCGGCCTTCGATGATTCGAAGGCCGGAGTTTTTTTAGATGCCTATTTATAAAAAATCCGGATGCGCATGCGCACATCCGGATTCATTTTTCACGGTCCGACTATTTTGCGGGAGCAGTCTCGGGCTTCTCGGCCGTTGCGGTCGAATCGGCCGGAGCAGGCTCCACGTAGGGAGTGACGTCGATCAGCTCGACCTCGAACTCCAGAGCCTCGTTGGGACCGATGTCACGGCCTGCGCCGCGCGCACCGTAAGCCAGGTCGGCGGGAATCCAGAGCGTGATCTTGCCGCCCTTGCCCACCAGCTGCAACCCTTCCGTCCATCCGGGAATCACACGGTTGAGCGGGAACTCGACGGGTTCGTCCTTGTCGAAATCATCGGGACGCTGCTTCTTGATCATCTCCTGCTGCTCCTTCGAACGGTTGGCGAACTTCGAGGTGTCGAACACCTTGCCTTCGCGGGTACGGCCCGTATAGTGCACCTTCACCACGTCGCGCGGGTCCTTGGGCATCACCGAAGCGTCGCCGGCGTCGGTAACCTTATAGAGCAGGCCCGACTCGGTCTTCTTCACGCCCGACTTCTTCTCCGTCTTCTCCAGCCACGCCTTCGAAGCCTCGGCGTTCTCGGCCGGACGCTTCACCATGAAGTAGTACTGCAAGTACTGGTTCACCTCGTCCTCGGTCATCTTGGCGTTGTTGTCGCGCACGTTCTGCATGGCCTCGCCGATCCAGACCAGCTGAATGGGCATGCCGCTCTGTGCGATGTTGTAACCGATGTCGTTACCGAAGGCATAGGAGATCTCGGTACGCTCCTCCTCGCTCTCGAACATGTCGGGATCGGCCGCGGGATACTCCACCTTGGTCGTGTCGCCGCCGGCCAGGCGCACGCTGTCCGCCTCGGCGCGCTTCTGCGCCACGGCCTGCGCACGCTCGCCGCGCTTGGTCATAAAATATTCGCGCAGCATATCGAGCGACTTGTCGTGCTCCTGGGTGGCCTTGCCCAGAGCGCCTTCCCGGACGCCCTTGTCCACAGCCTTGAAATCGAACGGAATATCCTTCATTTCGTAGCTCATGCCATAACCGATGTTGGCTCCGAGCGAATACGACAGAGAGTCGAACTCGGACAGACTGCCCAGCTGTACCCCGCCCTTGTTTCCTCCGCAGGAGGCGAGCATTGCGGCACCCGCGAGCGCCGCAGCAAAAAAGATTTTTTTCATTGTTGTTTTCACTATGTTTGATGTTTCCTTTATATTGTCGCCGTCGCACGCGCAAAGACAGTGCAAACCGGGAGCAGAGGCGAATTTATCCGGCTCTGCCGAGGCGCCGCCTATCAAAGCGCGGGCTTATTCCCCGCAAAGATATAAAAATTTTGTTAACGAAATGATTCCGAGCAACTATTTTGGAGAAATCCCCGGGCCGGACGATCCGGCCGCGGAACCGGCGGCGCCGGACGGACCGTCAACGCCGCCGCGACCGGGTCGTATACTTGTCGAGGTCGACGAGTTCGATCTCGAAATAGAGCGTCGCATTGGGAGCCACGCCCAGTTCCTTGTCGCCCTCGGCGCCGTAGGCTGCCGACGAAGGCATCCAGGCGTTGATCTTGCCGCCCTTGCCGATGAGCTTCACGCTCTCCTGCACCCCGCGCCGCAGGTTGCGGACCAGCGAACGCACCGTATCGCCCCGCTCGTAGGAGGAGGTGATCTCGTCGCCCGCCGCCGTGCGGATCACCCACCGCAGGGCCACGCTGTCGCGCTCGGAAGTGGGAACCTGATTCTGATCCCCGACGTCCGTAACGGTGTAGGTCACGCCCGACGACGTGCGGGCATAGGAGCGGTTCGACTTGGCGATGTCGAGGAGGAACTGCTCCTCATAGGCGCGTGCCTTCTCGGGAAGGGCGTAGTTCACGTAGCTCAGATAGAACGTCTCGGCATCGGCCGCCGAGAGTCTGGGATTGCCGCGGAACATGTCGCGGATGCCTTCGCAAACGGCGTTCACATTGATCGTCGAATCCATTTTCAGCAGGTTCGCGCCCACGTTCATGCCGATGACGTAGGCCACCGAATCGGTATCGTTCCGGAGTTTCACGCCGCCTCCGCCCGAATTTTTCGAGCAGGCTCCGGCCAGCAGCAGCACGAGGGCCGGGAGGATCGGGAAGGTCTTTTTCATCATTATCGAATCTTTTTTGCAAAGATAGTGCAAGGCGCCGGCAGAAGCAAATAAATCTGTTCCGGCCGCACGAGTCCGGACCGGACGCCATTTCCGGCAAACGCCGCCTGCGCGGCGGATGCCTACCGCCCGCCCTGCCGGGTCCGGCGGTTTTTCCCCGAAAAGATCAGGATCAGCAGGCACCCCACGACGGCGGCGGCCAGCGAACCCATCAGGATCGCGATCTTGCCGCGGTCGACCAGATCGGGGTCGGTGAAGGCCAGCGAATCGACGAACAGCGACATCGTGAACCCGATACCGCCCAGGCAGGCCACGGCCAGCAGCATGCGCCACGTCGCCCCCTCGGGCAGCTCCGCAAGACCCGTCCTCACGGCTCCCCAGCTGGCAAGGAAGATGCCCAGCGGCTTGCCGAGGACAAGACCGAAGAAGACGCCCATGCCGATTGATCCGATTTCGGGCGAATAGTGGAAAATATTGAGGTATTCGAGCGACGTAATCTCGACGCCGGCGTTGGCCAGCGCGAAGACCGGCATGATCAGGAACGTGACGTAGGGCGCCAGTCCGTGCTCCAGACGGTAGCTCATGCCCACCGAGTTGGACGACAGGTCGTGCATGCGCCGCAGGTAGAACCGCTGCTCCTCGTTGGGGAAATCCTCGTGCGAGGCGGCGCGGAGCATCAGCGCATTGAGCCATCGCATCTTATGGGCGAAATACTCCTTGCTGTAACGCGGCTCCATCGGGATCAGCAGCGCCATCGCCACGCCCGAGATGGTCGAGTGGACGCCCGAGTAATAGAACAGCCCCCAGACCACGAAGGCCGGGACCAGATAGGAGAACATGCGCTTCTCGCCCATCTGCTTCATAAAGTAGACCCCCAGCATGATGACCAGCGCCACCAGCAGGCAGGTGATCTGCACCTTGCCGCCATAGAAAAGCGCGATGACCAGAATGGCCCCCAGGTCGTCGGCGACGGCCAGCGCCGTGAGGAAGATTTTGAGCGACACGGGGACGCGGTTGCCCAGCATCGAGAGGATGCCTATGGCGAAGGCGATGTCCGTGGCGGTGGGGATTCCCCAGCCGTTTGCGGCCATCGTGCCGTGGTTGAACGCCGTGAAGAAAATCGCCGGGACCAGCATGCCGCCCGCAGCGGCCAGCACCGGAAGGATGGCCCGGCGCGCGGACGAAAGCTGCCCGCAGACGATCTCGCGCTTGATCTCAAGCCCCACGGCAAAGAAGAAAATCACCATCAGCCCGTCGTTGATGAACTTCTCGACGGTCATGCCCCGCGGGAAAATCCAGTCGATCACACCGTCCGGGGAATGGACCATCAGCGAGAGGTCGGTCTCCAGCAGGTGGTGGTAATAGAGTTTGGTCGCGGGGAGATTGGCCAGCAGCATGGCGGCGATCACGCACACCAGCAGCACCACGCCTCCGGCCCAGGGCGCTTCCAGGAAGTTGCGGCCCCGAAGCCCCATCATGTGTCGCTGGCGAACCCAGCGGTACATCGAAAAAAGTCGCATCTATCGGTCGTTTTATGATTCGTTTGACTTGAGGGTCTGCCCGCAGAGTTTCCAGAGCATGCGGGCGCCCGTGATGGCGTCGATCCGCTCGTCGGGCGCGGGGCACACCTCCACCACGTCGAAACCGATGATACGGCGTCCCGAGCGGGTGAGCGTATCGAGCAGCCAGACGGCCTGGTTGAACGTAAGGCCGCCGGAAACCGGCGTTCCGGTGTGAGGGCAGTTTTCGAAGGTCAAGGCGTCGATGTCGAAACTCACGTAGACCTCCTGCGGCAGCGCGTCGACGATGCGGCGGCACTGCGCATCCCACGTCTCGCCGCGGAAAAGGGCGGCCGCGAGCGAAAGGTCGTCGAACGTGGCGACGCGCCCGGACGAGGCGGCCAGCGCAGCCTCCGACTCGCTGAAGTCGCGCACGGCGACCTGGGCGATCTTCGTCACCTGCGGCACGTCGCGCAGGACGTTGAACATGATCGAGGCGTGGGAAAACTCAAACCCCTCGTAGGCATCGCGCAGGTCGCAGTGCGCATCGACGTGCAGGATGCCGAACGCCGCATGGCGCGCGCCCAGCGCCCGGATCAGCCCGTAGGGCGTCGAGTGGTCGCCGCCGACCAGCCCCACGGTCTTGCCCGCATCGAGCCAGCGCGAAGCCTGCGCCCCGATGTTGGCGTTCATCGACATGCACCCCTCGTTGACACGGCGGACCTTGCGCACGACATAGTCGTCCTCCAGGCAGCCGCCTCCTTCGAGGTGGTCGATCACCCGTGCGGCGTCGGCCCGCAGACGCTGCGAAGACTCCAGCAGCGAATAGTCCACATCGGCCGTGGCGATGCCGCGGCGCCAGACGCCGGGAGCCAGCGGATCGTGGAAATCCAGCTGCGTCGAGGCTTCGATAATGGCGTCGGGGGCATAAGCCGCTCCGGCCCCGTAGGAGACCGTCACGTCCCACGGCGCCGAGATCAGCACCAGTTCCGCCGTTTCGGGAGCGAACGGAAGTCCGAAATAGGTTCCGTTGTCCACGCCGACCCCGTCCGGATCGAAGTTTTTCTGTTCCATAACATGCTTTTGAATTGCAAAGGTACGCATTTTTTATTTTTTACCTATATTTGTTTGCTCAAAGACGAAAAACGAAAAAAACACCCGTTACCATGAAAATCATTGCCGACAGCGCCATTCCCTTTCTGCGGGGCGTTCTGGAGCCGTTCGCCGAGGTGGAATACCTCCCCGGAACGGCGATTTCGGCCGCCGACGTCCGCAACGCCGACGCGCTGGTGATCCGCACCCGCACGCGGTGCGACGAAAAACTACTGGCGGATTCGCGCGTAAAGCTGATCGCCACGGCGACCATCGGCTTCGACCACATCGATACGGCGTGGTGCGCGGCGCACGGCATCGAAGTCACGACGGCCGCGGGCTGCAACGCCCGGGGCGTACTGCAATGGGTCGGCGCGGCGCTCGTCCACCTCTCCCGCACGCAGGGCTGGCAGCCCGCCGAGCGCACGCTGGGAATCGTGGGCGTGGGACACGTCGGATCGCTCGTGAAAGCGTATGCCGAAGGGTGGGGATTCCGCGTCGTCTGCTGCGACCCGCCGCGCGAGGAGCGCGAGCGGTGCGGATTCCGGACGCTGGAGGAGGTGGCCCGCGAGGCCGACATCCTCACCTTCCACACGCCGCTCGACGCTTCGACGCGCCACATGGCCGACAGCCGGCTGTTCGGCCTGATGAAACCCGGCGCCATCCTCATAAACTCCTCGCGCGGGGAGGTGGTCGACGGCGAGGCCCTGCTCCGGAGCGGTCTCGGCTGGGCGCTCGACGTCTGGGAGCACGAACCGCACCTCGATCCGGCGCTGCTGGAAAACGCGCTGCTCGCCACACCCCACATCGCGGGCTACTCCGAGCAGGGCAAGGCCAACGCCACGGCAATGTCCGTCGCCTCGCTGGCCCGCCGTTTCGGCCTGCCGCTCGAAGGGTGGTATCCGCCCCAGGCCGCCCCGGCGCGCCGGCGGCCGATCTCCTGGCAGGAACTTTGCCGGACCATCGGCGGAACGTACGACATCGCATCCGAAAGCCGCAGCCTCAAGGAGCGGCCCGGGGATTTCGAATCCATGCGCGACCACTACGCCTACCGCCGCGAATATTTTTAGCACGAACGGCGCGAATTGCGCACGCTCCGGCGTCCGAAAAAGGCGAAACCGGCTTTTTATTAGCGAATTCGCCCTTTTTTAATTACCTTTGCCCGCGATTATCAGTTAAGAACCATGTACCGGAGAGTCATAAAGCCCGTACTTTTCTCGCTTACCATCGAGCAGGCCCACCACGCGGTGCTGCTGTTGCTGCGCATCATCGGGCTGATACCCGGCGGCCGCTGGCTGTTGCGCAAATGCTACGCCGTGGAGCATCCGGCGCTCGAACGCGAGGTGTTCGGCATCCGTTTCGCCAACCCCATCGGGCTGGCCGCAGGATTCGACCACAACGGCGAGGCGTTCCGCGAACTGGCCGCGCTGGGATTCGGATTCGTCGAGGTGGGGACCGTGACGCCCCGTCCGCAGGCGGGCAACCCGCGGCCGCGGGTCTTCCGCCTCCCGAAGGACAATGCCATCATCAACCGCATCGGTCTGGCGAACCGTGGACTGGAAGCCACCATCCGCCACCTGCGGCGTCCGCACGACGGCGTGATCGTGGGCTGCAACATCGGCAAGAACACCTCAACCCCCGCCGAGAACGCTCCGGCGGACTACCTCAAACTCTTCCGCAGCCTCTACCAGTATGCGGACTATTTCACCGTCAACATCAGCTGCGACAACGCCTGCCGCGAAGGCGCGACGCACACGCGCGAACATATCCTTCAGATACTCAACCCGCTGTTCGACTTCCGGCGCGGGCAGAACCAGTTCCGGCCGATCATGCTCAAAATCTCGCCCGACATGTCGGACGAGGTGATCGACCAGATCACCGACGTGCTGCTCGAAACGCCGCTCGACGGGATCGTGGCCACCAACGGAACCCACAGCCGCGGAGGACTCCACACGAGCCGTACGACGCTCGAAAAGATCGGCAGCGGACGTCTCAGCGGCGCACCGCTCACACACCGCGCCGTGGAGATCGTGCGCCGCGTCCACACCCGTTCGGGCGGAACCTACCCCATCATCGGGGTCGGCGGACTGATGTCGGCCGGCGACGTGCGGGCGATGCTCGACGCCGGGGCCGACCTCGTGCAACTCTACACCGGATACGTCTACAACGGTCCCGGAATGGTCAAAGCGGTGTGCCGCGAACTGATCGCCGCGGCCGAAAAGCCGGCCGCCATGCGCGCCGCCGGGGAGTCCGTGCAAAACGGGGGAAACCCCGAAGCATCCGCCCCGGAGGCCGTCGGGACCGGCGGGAAGGCATCCGACGGCGAATCGGAAGAGGAACGCCGCCCCGGGTCCGGACAAAAATAACCCCACACATGAAGGCAACCATCATCACCATCGGCGACGAAATACTCATCGGGCAGATCGTCGACACCAATTCGGTCTCCATCGCCAAACACCTCAATGCGGCGGGCATCGTGGTCCGCGAGAAAATCTCGATCGGCGACGACCGCACGCAAATCATCGAAACCGCGGAGCGCGCCCTCGCCGGCTCGGAGGTGACCGTCATCACCGGAGGACTCGGCCCCACGAAGGACGACATCACCAAAAAGACCCTCGCGGAGATGTTCCGCAGCGACATGCGCTACGACGAGCGGGTGGCCAGGCACGTTAAGAAAATGCTCGCCGAACGCGGCATCGAGTTCAACGAACTCAACCGTTCGCAGGCGATGGTCCCCGCGTGCTGCACGGTGCTGTTCAACGCCCACGGCACGGCCCCGGGCATGTGGTTCGAGCGCGAGGGGCACGTCGTCGTCTCGCTGCCGGGCGTGCCGTTCGAGATGGAGCACCTGATGGAGGACGAGGTGATGCCCCGCCTGAAGACCCGCTTCGCGCTGCGGCAGATCGTCCACCGCACGATGATCACCGCCGGACTGCCCGAGTCGATGCTCGCCAAGCGCATCGAAGCGTGGGAAAACGCCCTGCCCCCGTACCTGAAACTGGCCTACCTGCCCAATCCGGGCGCGGTGCGCCTGCGCCTGTCGGCCTACGAGGTGGAGGGCGAAAGCGTCGCCCGCGAAATCGAGAGCCGGTTCGAGGCCCTGCGCAGGATCATCCCACACAACATCATCGGATTCGAAACCGCCACCATGCAGGAGGTGGTGCACAAAATACTCACCGAACGCTCCCTGACGCTCGCCACAGCCGAAAGCTGCACGGGCGGCTCGATCGCCACGCGCTTCACGGCCATGCCCGGCGCTTCGGCCTATTTCCTCTGCGGCGTGGTGTCGTACAGCAACGAATCAAAAGCCGAACTGCTGGGCGTCGACCCCGCGGACATCGCCCGCTACGGCGCCGTGAGCGAACAGGTGGCCCGCCAGATGGCCGAGGGCGTCCGCCGCACGGCAGGCGCCGACTACGGCGTGGCCACCACCGGAATCGCAGGACCTTCGGGCGGCTCGGCGGAAAAGCCCGTCGGCACGGTGTGGATCGCCGTGGCGACACCCCGGGAGACGGTCGCAATCCTCAAACAGTGCGGAACCGACCGGGGACAGATCATCGACCGCGCCAGCGCCTTCGCCATCGGCCTGCTGCGCGACTGCCTGAACGGAAATTAAACGCCTCCAGCCACGAACGAACCGCCCGTCATGCCCCCCCCGGAGCGCGGTCTCCGCTGACGCCCCCGCAGAATGGCGCAAATGCGGGCCGAATAAGCACTCCGGCCGAAAAAAAAGACGGCCGCTTTTGCTATTTGCCGAAAAGGTTGTATATTTTTGCATATATTCAATCTTTTAATTGATAATCAATTGATTATACTTAAAACAACGTATTTAGAGCAACAAACTGGTAACAAAAATATCTAATTTCAATGATTTTTTCACAAATATAAGATATTAATACATAGATTCTTACAAATCCTCAACCTTGACTGGTTGGGGATTTTTTGTTGCAATTTTTTAATCAAAAGCAAAAACCGATGATATACTATATATAAATATTAATTAAAAATTAAAATTACATAAATATGAGAACAGAATTACAAACTGAACTACAAGAGATTAAACAATTGTTGTTGTTGAACAACAAAACCGTATTGACACCCGACGAAGTATCGTTGATGTACGGATTGAGTAAAGACTACTTGTATCACCTGACCAGTGAACGGGTGATCCCGTTTCATAAACCGAACGGCAAGAAAATCTTCTTCGACAAGGAGGAGGTAGAGAATTGGTTGTTGCAGAACCGACAGGATACCGTCGAAGAAACACAGCAAAAAGCAACGTTGTACAATTTGAAAAATAAGGGAGGAGTACGATGACGAATATATATTATAAATCAACGTATCGAACGACCATGACGAACAACATCAATATCATGCAGTGGATTTGTACTGGGAATCACTCGATGACCTCCGACGAATCCGTTGCACATATTAATATTGTTTTTAATACAAAATATTTGTTTGAATCATGTTCGATACTATCAATATAAATCTTAAATCGATTGATACCCAACAATTGAATTTTGTCAAGACGGTTACTCGTGATCTGAATGTCGATACAACCACATCCCGATATGGAACCACATATACCTCCCATATTGACAACCTGACTATCCGAACAACAACGCAAGGAATATCTATTGGTAACGGCAGTCTTTGTAAGTTCCTTTACGGGAACAATATTGTCAACTTTACGAGGACTGACACCCGACTTGCATTTGAAAAATTGTCCGACACGTTGCATATCTCGTTGAACAATGCAACCGTTTCCCGGATGGATGTTGCATACAACTTTGAGGTTACCCACCCTCCGGAATCCTATTTCTATCACTTGGGGAACTTACCTTACTATAAACGTTTGGAACAGATGTTCTACAAGGGGGTCGAAGGATTGTATTACAGTTCGGTCTCCGACAAAAAACAATTGGTGTTCTACGACAAGATCAAGGAAACAACCAATCGCAAAGATTACGTTCCACCGGAATATCAAAACAAAAATTTATTGCGGTATGAACTTCGTTTGAAAAATCACATCAAACAAATTTTCAAAGTGAACAAGGTGACTGTTCCGATGTTGTATGATGTACAGTTCTACAATCGAATTGTCGATTACTGGAAATCGGAATATCAGAAAATTGTTAAAGTTAATGAATACGAGATCGATATTGCCGATTGCAAAGGGATTAGAGACTTGAACAAAATCGGAATATTATTGTTGGTCGAACAACAGGGAGGGATGAACGAGTTCTTCAAAAAATTGGACCAACAATACAACACAGGGGGACTGGATAAACGACAACGTTCGGAAATCAAACGGCAAATCAAAGAATTGATGCAAAACAAATCGATAGGAGTAGTCCGTAGTCCTCTTATTGAGGAGTTGAATACACTCGTTGAGGGGGTGTAAACAAATATACAATCACAAGAAAAACCGAGAAAAATTCGTCAAAAAATGAGGATTTTTCTCGGCTTTTCATTTAAATATTATTTGTAAACAATTTGGGTATAGTCATTTTTTAGTAATTTATCAATTTCTTGTCCGTCTTTTAAATAGATTGTGGATAAATTTAAGTTTCCTGAACAATTTAACTCTTTCAATTTCGGGCAATTACTTACGTCTAATGTTGTCAACTGATTAGAATAGCAATGCAATATCTCTAATCTTTGGCAATTGCTAATATCCAAAGACTTAATTTGATTATCTGAACACCATAGTGACATTAAATTTTCACATTTACTAAGATCAATTGATTTTATTTGATTATTTGCAATATATAGAGTTGTCAAATTTGAATTGTTTTCAATGTTTAGTACTGTCAATTGATTGAAAGAACAATTCAAATAATCTAAATTTTTACACCAACTAACATCCAATGAAATTAATTGATTATTGTTGCAAATCAATTTATTCAATCCTGTACATTTTACATTCAATGTTGTTAAATTGTTGTCATTACAAGTCAAAGTTGATAGATTCGAGAACCATTTGATCTCATCTATGGAATTAATCCCTTTGTTACTACAATCAATATCCTTGATTGCAAATGATTCATTTGATACATTAATACTGCCATCTCCATTAATATCAAAATTTGTAAGAAGATACTCCTTGAATTTGGAATCTTCAAAATAGATTAATGTTCGATCTATTTCTACATTAAATGAAAAAAGAGTAAAACTTTTTTGATCTATTCCCATTGCTGTGATAGCAATTTCACCACTCTCTTCTGCAAATGTATTTTCTTTTGGTGGTGCAATAACTGTTAATTGATTAGTGTTAACAGAGACTTTCCATCCGTCAGGTTTCGAGATTGAAATTTTGGCAATATTGTTCTGTACAATATCAAACGTTCTTGTTTCACCATATACAAATAATTGCCGATCAGAAACATTTGATACAGTAAAAGATACCCCTTTAGACAAGGGGATAGACACTACCTTCCCATCGGTGAATGTAAAATACACGAAATTCTCATCATAACGGACATTGTTGAAGAAAGAACTACCGTCAACCCCATCTTTTCCGTCTGTTCCATCCTGTCCGATTGCTTTTACATCTTTTCCATTTGCATCTTTCAGTCTTTGAACACCATTCCCCATGTCGATTGTCCAATATCCTTCAGAATCGACACCCAAAATCGGAGTAGTACCATCTTTGCCGTTTTCTCCGTCAGAACCATCCTTACCATCAGTTCCATTCAAAGATTCCAGCCATTCTTCGATGGTTCCGGAATACCCTTTCTCGACTGCCAGTTCGTATGCAGATTTGCCATTCGATCCATCTTGTCCGTCGGAACCATTCGATCCTTTCAATGATTCCAACCACTCGTCCAATGTCCCCTCATATCCTTTTTCAACAGCAAGTTCATATGCAGATTTGCCGTTCGACCCATTGGTTCCATTCAAGGACAACAGCCATTCTTCCAATGTTCCTGTATATCCTTTCTCTACTGCAAGTTCATATGCAGATTTCCCATCGGAACCATTCTGACCATCTGAACCTTTCAATGATTCCAACCACTCGTCCAATGTCCCCTTATAGCCTTTTTCAACTGCAAGATCATATGCAGTTTTGCCATCTACTCCGGAAACTTTCAGTTTGTTTCCATCGTTATCCAACAACCAAGTCTTGTTTTCATTGGTTGTGATTGTCCAATAATAGATACCTTCGTAGATGTCAATACCAATAATAGGGGAATCTTTGCCATCGATTCCATCCTTGCCATGTTTAATGGTAATGGTATTCCCTTTTGCAAAAGTGATTGTATATCCACTCTTGTCTGCAAGTTCTTCTATTTTGACAATGTAATCCCTTGCATTGATTGCATCGACAATACTCTGAATCGAACTGATGTCCGAGTTCATGGTTTGTACCGTTTTCTCCAAGGATGCAATCCGATCTTTCAGATCATTGACATTTTGCCACAGTTTACTGTCGTCATACTCATCACTGCAACTTGCAAACAGCAATGTAGCAATACATAATACCGATAGAATTTTTTTCATAGCAACTATTGTTTGAATTGGTTGAACATTCAAATTGTAGTTACCATTCAACTCCCAAATGGTGGATTCAATCAAAAAAGAAAGTGTGGAGTTGTTTGTCTATCTGGATAGAGGTTCTGGTAAACCCAAGGACAAATAAACAATACCCCACACTTGAATAGTATATATCCGAACGATACATAGCTATACAAGTGACGAGTGCCATTGTTATCCTTGTCCTTTTGAAATTTACCAGATTTCTATCCAAGGATGATGCAAAACACTTTCATCAATAATATGTCTGTCCCCGAAGGAACACCACAAAGGTATAAAAATGTTTGCTAATATCAATACACTCAACGGGGTATTGCCGAACAAATTTAACCCGAATATTCCAAAAAATCACTATTTTACTTTCAGTATCTTCTCTGTATGTTTCCGGTTTTTCGTTCGATAAATACAAAAAACGAATCTACCTATGGATTTTCCTACTTACAAAGTCACCGAACGAACTTATCGATACGGAGTTCGTATCCCCGATTCCAATTTCTTCGATTATCTGGTCAGTACCTATGATCTCATCGTCGATAAAGATGGCAAAATCTCCCCCTACGATACTTTACGAATTACGAAGATAGATTGTTCCCACCGAGGGATCGAGTCGTTTGCAGGGATCGAATCATTCCCGAATCTGACCTATTTGAATTGCGGATGGAATCCCGTCAAAAAACTCGAATTACGGAATCACTATAAACTGAATTATTTGTTTTGTCCCGGATGTGAATTGTCCCACCTCGATGTCATGTTGTGTCATTTCCTTACGGTTCTGAATTGCAGGTTCAATCGTCTCCGAACTTTGAATCTCGACTATTGTTATTCCCTACGATTTTTGTCGTGTTGCAACAATTTACTTAAAACACTCGATGTCACACCTTGTTCCGACTCGATACGGGTCAACTGTAACGACAATCCCGGTCTTTTTGAGATAATACACCAGGTTCAACAAAGATCAATATAGGACAGGGATGCTATTGACTGCTTCTCGTTTCGTTTTGTCAACGACCTTTGCATATTGCATGGTGGTTCCGATATCGGTATGTCCCAATATCTCCTTGACGGTATAGATGTCAACCCCGAAATTCAGCAACAGAGTTGCGCAGGTGTGTCTACTGCAATGGAACGTGATATGTTTGTCGATTCCGGCATCTGATACCCACTTTTTCAGGGTTTCACGGATTGCATTATCCGAAGGTAACGGGAATACCGAATCGGACGAATGTTGTTCCGGGAGTTGAGAGATTGCATTGTACGACAAGGGAATGTAGTTTTCGATCTTTGTTTTTTTCTGTCGAAAGTTGAGTTGCTTTTTATTGTCCGATCCCGTCGTAATGTGGTTCCACGTCAGATTACGGACATCCGAAAGTCGTAATCCCGTAAAACAACAAAATAAAAATGCAGTTTTGACAACTTCGTTCCTACTGGGGGTTGCAATCAATTTTTTGAGTTCCAATTCGGTCAGGTACTCTTTGTGAGATTGTACAGTCGTCGGGGAATCCACCGATTTGGTCGGATCATGGGTCAACAATTCATCTTTGATTGCCTGATGGACAATCATCTTCAACGAGGCAAAAATATTGTGTTGAGTCGATTGTTTGAGAGTTCGTTTCTGTCTGCCGGAATTTGCCGATATTGCAGAAGACAAATATCGGACGAATCCGTTCAGGTACCTGACATCCACATCTTTCAACAGAATTCGATCACCCTTGTATTTTTTCAGGTGGTATATCAACATCCGTAGAGAACCGGGAACCCCGTTTTTGCCGATCTTCTGTTTGTTATCACTGACCTGTTCGATGTACTGTATCAAATTGACATCGTTTTTTTTGCTGGGGAACCCGTATAGATCATTGAAGAAATCGGCGGTTCTTTGGAATTTGATTGCATTTGCCAATTGGAGGGTGTCCTCGTTTTTAAGTCGGTCGGATTTTGTTCGTTCGGGGACAAGATACAGATGCAAAAATTCGTATCGACGATCTCCTTTGTAATACAGATCGAGATACAGGGATCGATTCCCATTACCGGTCGGTTTACTTCGCAATTTTATGATTTCATTATTTGTCATATTTTGTTTTTTTATATTTACATATTATATGAGGGAAATAATGAATCGATTAAATTTTACCGGATTTTTTATTGGGATTTTCGGAGTTCTTTTCGTATATTATAAAGTAACAACGGGGTAACAAATCAAGACCAGCAAACAGTCGTGTAAAACAGTTATTCACAGACTCCGGATTATATTTCTGACGAATGGAATGAATTGACTGCCATTTGCTGCCGTTCAATGATTTTGCATGTTTTATTGATTTCTTTTTGCCAGTAAATAGTTTTGTTGTATATTTGCACTCCCTTAATCGGGTTTTAACCAAAAACAATCAAACAATGAAAGTTTGCGAAATCACAGGCAAGGTGGCGATCGTGGGAAATAACGTCTCGCACTCGCACCACAAGACCAAGCGCAAATTCAGTCCCAATCTGAAAACCAAGCGCTTCTGGTCCGAGCAGGAGGGTCGCTGGATTACCCTGAAGGTATCCGCTGCCGGCATGAAAACAATCAACAAGAAAGGGCTCGCAGCCGCTCTGCGCGAAGCTGCCGCACCCAAAAGCGTGTACTAAAAACAACGAGTAACAAATGGCAAAGAAAGGCAACAGAGTTCAGGTCATCCTCGAGTGCACCGAACAAAAAGAGAGCGGCGTTGCGGGAATGTCCCGTTACATCACCACCAAGAACAAGAAAAACACCCCCGACCGTCTGGAGCGCAAGAAGTACAATCCGTTCCTCAAGCGGGTTACCGTTCACCGTGAAATCAAATAGTAAAGAAGCTCTATGGCAAAGAAAGTAGTCGCAACACTGAAAACCGGCACGGGTAAGCAGTTCACCAAGTGCATCAAGATGGTCAAGTCGGAGAAGACCGGTTCCTACATGTTCAAGGAAGGCGTCATCGCCAACGACCAGGTAAAGGCTTTCTTCGAGGAGAAGAAATAAGTATTTTAAGAGTCGAACTCTTAAATACAAAGGGCATCTTTCGGGATGCCCTTTGTGTTTTCAGCCCCGCCGGTCGCGCATATCAAAATAATTTATTACTTTTGAACATTAAATTCCGAGTATGCAGGTCAAAACCATCGCCTTTTATCACTATACATTCCCGGCAGGCGGCGCCGAAGTCGTAACCTGCAACCTGGGCCGCTTCTTTGCCAAACACGGCTTCAGAGTACTTCTCTATACCTGGAAGCCGAATGCGGAACTGCTTACCGAAGAACTGCGAAAAATCTTCGACATCCGTCCGCTGCCCGACACCAAACGGATTTCGGGAGCCCGAAATACCGACTTTCTCTGCGAATCGCTGAAAACAGAGCGGGCAGACGTCCTGTTCATACAAGCAACCACCGACATCGCATTCGAGCAGATCCGGACGCGCACCACGGCCAAAATCATTTTCTGCCTACACAACACGCCATTCTGGGAGGTATACGACCTGAAGCACAAGAAGTCGTCGGAAATTCCTCGTCCCACACTGACGCGCAGGCTGGAATACGCACTTCTGCGCAAGCCCGCCTACCGGCTAACCCGCAAACTCGAACAACGTTACGCCCAACTGTACATCCGGGTGCTCTCGAACGTGGACCGGTTCGTGACGCTATGCCCGGGTTACAGCGACGAATTCGAACGAGAGATCCGCCGGTCGGGACTTTCCGGCTGCGATTTCCCCCGCGAACGCCTTACCGCGATGCTCAATCCGATGCTGCCGACACAGGAACCCGCGAAAACGCCCAAAGAGAAGATCGTTCTCTACGCCGGACGATTCCAGCGATGTCACAAACGCATCGACCGGCTGCTGAAAATATGGAAGCGCATCGAGCAGCAAAATCCCGAATGGCGGCTGGTGATCGTCGGCGACGGAGAAGAACGCGGCGATCTGGAGAAGCAGGCCCGCAGGTTGAAATTGCAGCGGATTGAATTCGCAGGCTATCAATACGATGTCACGCCCTTCTACCGCCGGGCCACCTTCGTCTGCCTGACTTCAAACTTCGAAGGGCTGCCCATGTGCCTGATGGAGGGGCAGCAGTACGGGGCCATTCCGGTGTCGTTCGACTCGTATTCCGGCATCCGGGAAATCACCTGCGACGGGGAATGCGGAATCATGGTCCCGGCATACAGTCTGCGCAAATATGCGGAACTGCTGAACCGCGCGCTGGCCGACGAGGAACTGCAAAAACGAATGCGCGAAAACTGCTACAAGGCCGCAGAGCGCTATGATCTGGAATGCATCGGCCAAGAGTGGCTCGCGCTGTTCGGCAAGTTATAACTCATTATGAAAAAAATAGCATTCATCATCGTCCGTTACGGCGAAAATATCAACGGCGGCGCAGAAGTTCACTGCCAGATGCTTGCTGAACGGCTGCTGCCCTATTACGAGGTCGAAGTGCTGACCACGACCATCCGGGCCTTCAACCACCCGGATCAGGATTACACGGAAGGTGTCAGCTCCTGGAACGGCGTCACCATACGCCGTTTCAAGCCGCAGCCCATCGACCAGGAGCAATTCAGGCCCTTCCGCAAAAAATACAAGACCACACGCCGTATCCGGCAATACCTGAAAAAGCTGAACCTGCTGCGAGCGGCGTCCTTCCTGCACCCGGAGTGGAAATCGGGGATTGAAAACGAACGGCCTTTCTACGAATCGACAGCGACCCATGCCCCGGGCCTGCTGCGTTATATCGAAAGCCACAAGGCTGAATATGCAGCGTTCATCTTCGCGAACTTCTACACGCCCCAAGCGGTTCTGGGATCGGTCGTCGCTCCGGAAAAAAGCCTGCTGATCCCGATGGCGCACCCGGACAAGCCGCTCTATTACTGCATCAACGCCCCGATGTTCACCCGGGTACGGCATATCGCATTCAACACCGAAGCCGAACGGCAATTGTGCCGCAGCGTTTTCGGACGGTTCCTGGCCCCGAACAGCATCGTCGGCTGCGGTATCGAAATGGCCCCGGAGGCAGAGTGGAGCGGCGTAAAGGCAAAATACGAGCTTCCGGATGAATACGTGCTCTATTTGGGGCGCGTCTCCAAAGCCAAAGTGGACAAACTGCTGCCCTACTTCCTGCGCTGCAAGGCAAAATACGGCGGCGACGCCAAACTGGTATTGGTCGGCGGATTCGAAAACGAAATCCGAAAGTTCGACTCGCCGGACATTCTTTTCACGGGCTATGTCTCCGACGAGGAAAAAACCGCAATCGTCCGGCACGCCACGGTGATGGTCAACCCGTCGCCGATGGAGAGCCTTTCGCTACTGATGCTCGAAGGGATGCAGAGCCGCATACCGCTGCTGGTCAACGGGCGCAGCAAGGTGATGAAGGACCATTGCCGTCTGAGCGGCGCGGGCTTGTGGTATAATAACGGCCGCGACTTCCGCAAAAAACTGCACAGACTGCTCTCCGATCCGGAACTGCGGCGCACAATGAGCGAAAAAGGCCCGGCCTATGTGCGCGAACACTACGACTGGGAGATTATCATTCCGAAACTGCGAACGCTGATCGAAAGCATCTGACCGACAGCCGGCATCAAAAAAGACGGAGCGTCCGATGCGGACCTCCGTCTTTTTTGCGGTCTTTGCGCGCAGCGTCAGAACTTGTGCACGGCGCGCACGAGGAACTTGTTGTATTTCGGAATTTCGATCACATAGGGAGGCTCGATGCCCATATGGGTCGTGTAGGCGTTCTTCTCGTCCATCTCGGTCGAGGAGAAATAGTAGACCAGGCGGTCCATGCGTTTGCCGCCGGCGTCCTTGAGCGCATCGTTGAACTTGTTGCGGGCCTGGCGGTTGTTCTGTACGCGGGTGCCGCCGTTGTAGTTGTGGCCGATGGTCAGCAGTTCGTCGATGGCCGGCAGATACCAGCCTTCACCCTTGTCGCGGCACCATTTGAAAGCCGGGAAATCGTCCCACGAAAGGTTGTTCGCAGCGATGTACTGCGCCACCTTCTCCATGTTCGCCACCCCGTCGGTGCGGTTGTCGGCGCCCGCAAGGCGCAGGTCCGGCTTGCGGAACTCGCTCCAGTGAAGGTAGATTTCATCGAGCGATACGACCAGTCCGTGCTGGCGGTCGTCCGAAAGCTGGCAGATCACTCCCCGGATGCCGTTCTGGTCGTAGAGTTCGCCGATTTCGTACTGTTTGAGCACGTACCGGCCTCCGGAAACAGGCTGCACGGCCGGCGCTTCCGGGACAGCCGGAGTGGCCGGGGTGGCTGGAACAGTCGGAGTGGCCGGAGTCAGCGGCGTCGCGGGAATGGTTTTGGTGTAATACTCCTTTTCGCCGTTGGCATACTGGATGTAATGGATCTGCGCAACGGGGAGCACGTAGGTCGGACCGTCGGGATTCGAAAAACGCTTGTAACGCACCGCTTCGGGCGTGATTTCGATCACTTTGGCTTCGATTTTCGCGGCGTCGGTCTTGACGATCAGGTCCTGCGCGGCGGCCGTCAGGGCGCAGCACAACGCTGCGAGCAACAACAGAATGGTTCGTTTCATCATTATCAATACAGGTATATACGACAAATATAACGCTTTTTTTCAAACTTTCTTGTTATCTTCGGCGTCGCGACGACACTTTTAGGAGTCGGAACCTTTTTTCGCGCCGGAGGCGGTTCGGTTTTGGCCCCATCCGACTTGTTCGTATCTTCGGCGCCGCAACGGCGCTTTCAGGAGGTCGGAACGTTTTGCCAGATTGCCCGCGATCCGGTTTTGAAACCATCCTGCATTTTTCGTATCTTTGGTGCCGTAACGGCACTTTCAGGAGGTCGGAACGTTTTGTCAGATTGCCCGCAATCCGGTTTTGGAACCGTCCTGCATTTTTCGTATCTTTGCAAAGGATTAATCCTTACGACATGGCATTTTTCGATATTTTCAAAAAGAAACAGGATACGCCGCCCACCGGGGAGCAGGCGCAGAAACAGCAGGAGGAGCTCTCCGCCGGGCTGGAAAAGACCAAAACAGGGCTTTTCTCGAAACTGGCGCGCGCCGTGGCGGGCCGGTCGACGATCGACGCCGGGGTGCTCGACGACCTCGAAGAGGTGCTCATCTCGTCGGACGTGGGCGTGGAGACGACCGTGAAGATCATCCGCCGCATCGAGGAGCGCGTGGCCCGGGACAAGTACATGAACGCCTCGGAGCTGCAATCTATCCTGCGCGGGGAGATCGCGACGCTGATGGAGGATGCGCACGGCTCGTCGGAGAATTTCGGGCTCGACGCCACCGAAGGTCAACCCTACGTGGTGATGGTCGTGGGCGTCAACGGCGCCGGCAAGACCACGACCATCGGCAAACTGGCTGCGCAGCTCGGCAAGGCGGGCCGGAAGGTCTGGATCGGCGCGGCGGACACGTTCCGCGCGGCGGCCATCGACCAGTTGCAGGTGTGGGCCGACCGCGCCGGAGCGACGATGATCCGTCAGCAGATGGGTTCCGACCCCGCATCGGTGGCCTTCGACACGCTCACCTCGGCCAAGGCCAACGGAGCCGACGTGGTGCTGATCGACACCGCCGGACGCCTGCACAACAAGGTGGGCCTGATGAACGAGCTGACGAAAATCCGCAACGTCATGGGCAAAGTGATTCCCGGCGCGCCGCACGAGGTGATGCTCGTGCTCGACGGATCGACGGGACAGAACGCCTTCGAGCAGGTGAAGCAGTTCACGCAGGCCACGCAGGTCACCTCGCTCACGATCACCAAGCTCGACGGCACGGCCAAGGGCGGCGTGGTGATCGGCATCAGCGACCAGTTCCGCATTCCCGTCCGCTACATCGGCATCGGCGAAGGTATCGACCAGCTCAAGATGTTCGACCGCAAGGAGTTCGTGAACGCCCTTTTCGGCAGCGAAGCAAAATAAAATCTCCCGTGAATGAAGAAAATTAATGTCATCACCCTCGGGTGCTCGAAAAACACGGTCGATTCGGAACACCTGATGGCCCAGCTCGCAGCCGCAGGCTATACGGTCACGCACGACAGCGACCGCACCGATGCCAAAGTCGTGGTCATCAACACCTGCGGCTTCATCGGCGACGCCAAGCAGGAGTCGATCGACATGATCCTCCGGGCCGCCGCCGCCAAACAGACGGGTAAAATCGAACGGCTGTTCGTCGTGGGCTGCCTGAGCGAGCGTTATGCGGAGGAGCTGCGTGCCGAGCTGCCCGAGGTCGATGAGTTCTTCGGCGTGAAGGATTGGGACGACATCGTTCGGGCGCTGGAGGCGACTCCCCGGCCAGCGCTTGCGACCGAACGCCGGCTCACCACCCCGAAACATTACGCTTACCTGAAAATTTCCGAAGGCTGCAACTGGAAATGCGGTTATTGCGCCATTCCCCTGATTCGGGGGCCCCACGCTTCGGTGCCGATGGAAACCCTGCTGGAAGAGGCCCGGAAGCTGGCCGCAGGCGGTGTGCGCGAACTGATCGTAATCGCACAGGACACGACCTACTACGGCCTGGACCTTTACGGCAAACGACGCCTGGCCGAACTGCTCGAAGCCCTGTGCCGCATCGACGGCATCCGCTGGATCCGGCTCCACTACGCCTACCCCACGGCTTTCCCCGACGAGGTAATCGAAGTGATGGCCCGCGAACCCAAAATCTGCAAATACCTCGACATTCCCTTCCAGCATATCTCCGACGACCAGCTCACGGCCATGCACCGACGCCATACCAAGGCCCAGGCTTACGAGCTGATCGACAAACTGAGGCAGGCCATTCCCGACCTCGCGCTGCGCACGACCCTGCTGGTCGGCTATCCGGGCGAAACCGAAGCCGATTTCGAAGAGCTTCTGGAATTCGTGCGCACGGTACGATTCGAACGGCTGGGCGTATTCCCCTATTCCGAAGAGGAGGGAACCTATTCGGCCCGGAATCTGCCGGACGATGTTCCGGAGGAGGTCAAACAAAGTCGTGTAGAACGAGTAATGGCGCTTCAGAATGAGATCTCGCTCGAAAACAACCGGGCACGTATCGGTCAGTTGGAGCGGGTCATCATCGACTCCCGGCAGGGGGATTTCTACGTAGGACGGTCGCAATACGACTCTCCCGAAGTGGATCAGGAGATCCTGATTCCGGCCGCAGGCCGCAGACTGATCCGCGGTTGCTTCTATCAGGTGCGGATCACCGCAGCGGAAGACTACGACCTCTACGGCGAACTCGAAACGAAATAAAAGACAATCATCACATCTTTCAATATACCGTTATCCGACAATTGCAGGATCGAATCCGACGGTCGCTTATTCGCAGCCCTGGCCGTGTCCGTAATTCACCCCTAATTCTCCGCCCGGGAGGGGAATTGGGCCGCTACGCTCCCATAACGGGGGATACGAAAGGATATGATCATGAAATAAAATTTTGTCGTTTGACGTTTTTTATATACCTTTGGGAAGGCGGAGAATATTTCCGGTAGCAGATAAATGGCAGAGAAAAAGGTCATAAGCGATTTCGAGGCGCAGATCCGGCAGCTCATTGCCGACCATCGTCGGCTTACGGCCCTTTGCAAGGAAACAGCGGCGGAGCGCGACACCCTGCGTAAAGAAAACCGCGACTTGCAGATGCAGGTAAAAGAACTCGGCAAGGAGCTCGCCCGCACACAACTCGGCCAGGGACTCGCAGGAAATGCCCCCGACCAAAGCAAAGCGATCGCACGCGTCAACCGTTTAATGCGGGAGGTGGACAAGTGCATCACCCTACTCAACAAACCCGACCGAATCGGCGAAGAGCTGTCGGGCAAGTAGGCAAAGACATACGATAACGACCGAAGATATTTCATTTAACGGGAAGCAAGCGACATGGCCCAGCAACAGGCAATAAAGCTCAAAATAGCCGGTAAAAGTTATTCGTTCACGCTCAAGCACGAAGCGAACGAAGAACAGTCACTGGCGGAGAAAGAGGAGCTCTACCGCCTGGCCGAACGCGAGGTGAACGCCTATGTCACCCGGTTCGAAAAGGCCAAATACGAAGGATTCTCGACACAGGACTGCCTGGCGATGGCCGCATTGCAGTTGGCGATTTCGAGCGTTTCGCTGGCCCGTAGCCGCGAAGTGGGCAGCGAAGATCTCCGCAGGTTGGAAGCGCTGCGCGACGAGATTGACGAATACCTGAACCGAATCGAAACCGAAAAGAAATAACAGGGAAGGATACGAGGGGTCCGTATAGAAAAGTCCGCAAGTATCATCGTTCTTTACCATACGTTTAAGAAAAATCTACCCGCATAGATTCCTTAAAGCTTTGCGAAACTGAACAATTTTTACATTGGGGCAACTCACCACTTTCAAAATCAGGCTTCAACCCCTCGGGGTGCAGGCTGCGGCCTGCCGGTAGAAGGTTGCGATTTTCGGGAGCCCCCACACTTGACTGATCTTGCAGATTCGTCAAACAAGTTAAGGAATACTATGCGGTTTTTTTATGTACAAACCCTAATAACTAACAAATAATAACTCTCTAAAACAATGATGACAATCGTACTATCGAGCGTCCTGTCCGCCGTAGTCTGCCTGGGTATTTACATCCTGGTAACCAAATACGTTACCAAGAAGACCATCAAGGCACTGCGTGAAGCCGCCCGGAAAGAGGCGGAAGCGGAAGGCGAAATGATAAAGAAAGAGAAGATTCTCCAGGCCAAGGAGAAGTTCATCCAGCTCAAGAGCGAGCACGACCGCCAGGTCAATGAACGCAACCAGAAGATCGCCCAAAGCGAACAGCGGGCCAAGCAGATCGAAAACAACCTGCAAAACCAACAGCGCGAACTGGAAGGCAAGGTCAAGGAGAACGCCCGCCTCAAAGAGCAGATGGAAGCGCAGCTTCAGGTGCTCGAACACAAGAAGGAGGAGATCGACCGTCTGATGCACGAGCAGAACACGCGCCTCGAGCAGATTTCGGGCCTGAGCTCCGAAGACGCCAAGAGCATCCTGATCGAAAATATGAAAGCGGAAGCCAAAGCCGACGCTGCAGCCTACATCAACGAAACGATCGAGGAGGCCAAAATGACCGCCACGAAGGAGGCCAAGCGAATCATTGTGGCTTCGATCCAGCGTGTGGCGACCGAAACGGCCATCGAAAACGCCGTTACGGTGTTCAACATCGAAAGCGACGAAGTCAAAGGCCGCATCATCGGCCGCGAAGGTCGCAACATCCGGGCGCTGGAAGCTGCCACAGGCATCGAAATCATCGTGGACGACACGCCCGAAGCGATCATCCTGAGCGGGTTCGATCCCGTGCGCCGCGAAATCGCCCGCCTGGCCCTGCACCAGCTCGTAACCGACGGACGTATCCACCCGGCCCGAATCGAGGAGGTGGTCGCCAAGGTACAGAAGCAGATCGAAGAGGAGATCGTCGAAGTCGGCAAACGTACCGCGATCGACCTGGGTATTCACGGCCTGCATCCGGAGCTGATCCGTATGATCGGCAAGATGAAATACCGCTCCTCCTACGGACAGAACCTATTGCAGCACGCCCGCGAAACGGCCAACCTGGCCGGCATCATGGCTGCCGAGCTGGGGCTCAACCCCAAAACGGCCCGCCGCGCCGGTCTGTTGCACGACATCGGCAAGGTGCCCGACGACGAACCCGAATTGCCGCACGCAATTATCGGTATGAAACTCGCCGAGAAATACAAGGAGAAGCCCGAGGTTTGCAACGCGATCGGCGCCCACCACGACGAAATCGAGATGTCGTCGCTTATCGCCCCGATCATCCAGGTCTGCGATGCCATTTCGGGAGCCCGTCCGGGAGCCCGTCGTGAGGTGGTCGAGAGCTATATCAAGCGTCTGAAGGAGATGGAGGACATCGCGCTCTCCTACCCCGGCGTAGTGAAGACCTATACGATCCAGGCAGGCCGCGAGCTGCGTGTAATCGTCGGTGCGGAGAAGCTCTCCGACATGGAGTCCGAAAGCCTGTCGCACGACATCGCCAAGAAGATCCAGGACGAAATGACCTACCCGGGGCAGGTAAAAATCACCGTCATCCGCGAAACCCGATCCGTGGCATACGCAAAATAGGATATTTATCCAGATACCACCATCCGGTTTCTACAACCAAAGTCCCTTTCCCCTACCATGGAAGGGACTTTTTTTACGAAACACATGAATAAAGAGTTGCAAGCCTACGTCGAACAGGCGATCCTCCCCCGTTACGAACATTTCGACCGTGCCCACGGACCCGAACACGCCCGGACAGTCATCGAACAGAGTCTGGCACTGGCCCGGCATTACCAGGTCGATCGGCAGATGGTTTACGCAATTGCGGCCTACCACGACGTGGGACTGGAGAAAGGACGGGAGATGCACCATATCCATTCGGGGGAAATCCTCGCTGCGGATACAAAACTGCGGCAGTGGTTCTCGCCGCAGCAGATCGCCGTCATGCGTGAGGCGGTGGAAGACCACCGCGCCTCGTCGGACCACGAACCCCGCACGATTTACGGACGCATCGTTGCCGAAGCCGACCGTTGTATCGACCCGCCGACCATCGTCCGCCGCACGATACAATACGGGCTGGCGAACTATCCGGAGCTGGACCGCGAGGATCAATATCGCCGCTGTGTCGATCACCTGACACATAAATACGCGGAAGGAGGCTATCTCCGACTCTGGATCCCGGAATCGGACAATGCCCTGCGCCTCGCACGACTGCGCGAGCTGATCCGCAACCGCCAAGAGCTCCGGCGGCTTTTCGACGAAATATTCGACCGGGAGATGGCTGCGAACGGCTGAAAAACCGGACCCTATTTACCGATGCCTTTCACGGCCTTATAAAATCGGAATTGCTTCTCAGTATAACCCGTTACCGGCTCCGACCGGACGCGCAGATCTGATGTCGGATGCAAAAATCACGGATACGACAAAAAAGGGGCGGCTCTTTTGCAGAGCCGCCCCGAATCATCCGATCGGACGGAAACTATTTTTGCTGAATGAACGGAAGTTTCACGACCTCGGCCTTCATCAGCTTCTCGCGGATCACGATGGCGATCTGCGTGCCGACCTTGGCGAACTCCTTCTTCACGTAACCCATACCAATCCCCTGTTTCAGACAGGGCGACATCGTACCCGAAGTCACCTGGCCGATGATATCGCCCTCAGGAGAGGCGATCTGGTAACCATGACGCGGAATACCGCGATCGATCATCTTGAAACCGACCAGTTTGCGGGTCAGACCGCCGGCCTTCTGCTCTTCCATCAGTTTGCGGTCGATGAACTCCTTGCCATCGACGAACTTGGTCAGCCAGTTCAGGCCCGCCTCGATAGGCGAAGTCGTATCGTCGATATCATTACCGTAGAGGCAGAAACCCATCTCCAGACGCAACGTGTCGCGGGCACCGAGGCCGATATTTTTCAGCCCCTCCTTCGAACCCTCCTGCCAGAGAGCCTTCCAGAGTTTCTCGCCGTCTTCGTTGGCCACATAGATCTCGCAGCCGCCCGCACCGGTGTATCCCGTAATCGAAAGAATCGCATCCACACCGGCAACCTTCAGCTTCTTGAACGTATAGTATTCCATATCCTCAACCGGCTCGGTGCACAACTTCTGCACGATCTTCATCGCATTGGGACCCTGGATCGCCAGTTGGCAGATCTCGTCCGAAGCGTTGTAGAGCTGCTTGCCATGACCGGCCTCCAAGCCGAATTTCTTGCCCTCTTCGACGATATGGTTCCAATCCTTGTCGATATTAGCCGCATTGATTACGAGCAGATAAGTTTCGGCATCGATCCGGTAAACCAGCAGGTCGTCCACGATACCTCCCTTGCCGTTGGGCATGGTGGTATATTGCACCTTCCCGTCGTAAAGCGCCGCAACATCGTTGGTCGTGATATGCTGCAGGAACGCTTCGGCCTTGGGACCTTTTACCCAGACCTCGCCCATGTGACTCACGTCGAATACACCCGCGTTGTTGCGCACGGCCAGGTGCTCTTCGTTGATGCCCGTAAATTCGATCGGCATGTTGTAACCTGCGAACTCGGCCATCTTAGCGCCGTTCGCAATGTGATGTTTGGTAAAAACCGTTGTTTTCATTGTCTGTTATCGATTTAATTATCAGTTATTTGATTATCAGTCTTATTCGCGGCGCTTCACGCCCATCCGGGGACAGCGGTGAAACTCCTTCGTGCGGTCGAACAGGTAGCGGTAGGTCGTATGCATCTTGTGCTTGGTGGCGCATACGTAACTCTCCACCATGCGCATCATCACCGGATTGAAATCGCCGATCCACGCAAGTTCCAATGATTTGTAGGGCAACTTCGGCACCTCCTTCTCGAAGGCACGAATGATTCCCGCCTCGATGCCCTTGCCGTGGAACTCGGGGGTGACTCCGAAAATCAGGCCGAAGATCCGGTCGGCCTTATGCGCCACCTTGAGCGCCCACATCAGACGCAACTTGTTCCACCAGCCGAACTTGCCGTTGAAGGAACCGATCACCCGGTTCAAATCGGGCACCATGATGAAAAAGCCGATGGGTTCGTCGTTATAGTAAGCGAAATAGATCAACCGTTCATCGATAATCGGACGCAGCGTATTCATAATGCGGAACGCCTGTTCGCGGTCCATCGCCTTCACGCCCGAAAACAGCGCCCACGCCTTGTTATAAACCAGCCGGAAATCCTCGGCCACCTGCTCGAGATTCTTTTTCGAGATATGCTTGAAACAGTAACCAGGACTCTCCTCCAGACGCTTCACACGCTCGTAAACCGAATCGCTCAACTGCCCCACCTCCAACCGACGCAGATAGGTATGCTGGTTGAAGTAGTTCTGGAATCCGTAATTTTCGAACAACTCTTTATAATAAGGCGGATTGTACGTGTTCTCATAGAGGGGCTGAAATTCGTACCCGCTGACCAACAGCCCCCACCAGGAATCCCGGGGACCGAAATTGATCGGACCGTCCATCGCCTCCATACCCCGGCTGGAAAGCCACATGCGGGCTGCATCGAAAAGCTGATCGGCCAGCTCCTGGTCGTTGATAGCCTCGAAAAAGCCGCACCCTCCCGTCGGCTGCTCCTCCAGGAAAGCATGTTCCCGGTCGTAAAAAGCGGCGATACGTCCCACCACTTCTCCTTTTTTATCGCGTGCGATCCAGCGAATGGCTTCGCCATCGGAGAACATCTCGTTTTTCTTCGGATCGAAAACAGCCTGGATCGAAGGATCGAGGGGACATACCCAGTTACGATTCCCCTTATAGATTTTCCGAGGCAGATCGAGGAACTCCCGCTCCGTACGGGCATCGACGACCTCCTGCAAAATGTACTTGTCTGAACTCATTGCCTTATAAAAAAGGTTTAATCCCAACAAAGATAACGATATTTTTCCAAAATCCCCGTTCACAGGCCCCAATCCGTGCGAAAACTTTTTCCATATAGTATATACGGGAGAGTCCGGGCTCGAAAAAACCGTTCAATTTCAGTTTTTCAAACAAACAAAATCGCTTTGTACGAAAAAGTAATCTTTTCGTGCAAAATAAATTACAATCTATAAGAATAAATATTATCTTTGCATCAACATTAAACCACAACTTAATTTCAATATATTATGAATGTTAACAATTTAATGGCAGAATTGGAGCGTAAGCACCCGGGTGAAAATGAATACCTGCAGGCCGTACGCGAAGTACTCGAGTCCATCGAGGAAGTTTACAACCAACATCCTGAGTTCGAGAAAGCCAAGATCGTTGAGCGCCTCGTAGAGCCGGATCGTATCTTCACCTTCCGCGTAACGTGGGTGGACGACAAAGGCGAAGTTCAGACCAACCTGGGCTACCGCGTTCAGTTCAACAGCGCGATCGGTCCCTACAAAGGCGGTCTGCGTTTCCACAAGGCCGTGAACCCTTCGATGCTGAAGTTCCTCGGTTTCGAGCAGACTTTCAAGAACGCCCTGACGACCCTTCCGATGGGTGGTGCAAAGGGTGGTTCGGACTTCGATCCGACCGGCAAGTCGAACGCTGAAATCATGCGTTTCTGCCAGGCTTTCATGCTTGAATTGTGGCACAATATCGGTGTCGATACCGACGTTCCCGCCGGCGACGTAGGCGTAGGCGGCCGTGAGATCGGCTTCCTGAACGGTATGTATCAGAAACTGGCTCGCAAGTACCACACCGGCGTTCTTACCGGCAAGGGCGAAACTTGGGGCGGTTCCATCCTCCGTCCGGAGGCTACCGGTTTCGGCGCACTCTATTTCGTACAGCACATGCTGCATCTGGCCGGCAAGAAACTGGAAGGCGCAAAGATCGCCATCTCGGGCTTCGGTAACGTGGCTTGGGGTGCATCGAAGAAGGCTACCGAACTGGGCGCCAAAGTGATCGCAATCTCCGGTCCCGACGGTGTAGTAACGATCCCCAACGGTATGAACGAGGAGATGATCGACTACATGCTCGAGCTCCGCGCTTCGAACCGCAATATCGTGGCTCCGTTCGCAGAGAAATTCGCAGGTACGACCTTCACTCCGGGCAAGAAGGCTTGGAGCGTGAAGTGCGACATCGCACTTCCCTGCGCATTCCAGAACGAGCTGAACGGCGACGATGCTGCCGAACTGCTGAAGAACGGCACTTGGTGCTGCGCCGAGGTTTCGAACATGGGTTGTACGCCGGAAGCTATCCACGCATTCCAGAAGGCAGGCATTCTGTTCGCACCGGGCAAGGCAGTCAATGCCGGCGGTGTAGCTACTTCGGGTCTTGAAATGACGCAGAACTGCATGCACATCTCCTGGTCGGGCAAAGAGGTGGACGAGAAACTCCACTTCATCATGGCAAGCATCCACGACGCTTGCGTGAAGTTCGGCAAGCAGAAGGACGGTCACATCGACTACGTGAAGGGCGCCAACATCGCAGGCTTCATGAAAGTCGCTCAGGCAATGCTCGAGCAGGGTGTATTGTAATCCTGTTCCTCTCATGCGAAAAGAGGTGCGGCCTTCGGTCGCACCTCTTTCATTTTATCCGTTTCGAAGAATCGCGGTTCCGGACCCGCACGAGTTAGAAGGCGATATTCGCCGACAGGCCCAAGGTCAGCGTATTAAGGTGCTGACGACTCCCGCAAGCCATCGGAGGTTGCAGATAGTAAGTAGTCTGAAATCGAAGATCGAGGTTGTAATTGGCCCGAAACGTCATAGAGGTACCGACTCCGAAAACGGGTCCTCCATGGCCTCCCAGCGTATATCCGTCCAAGGAAAAAGATTCATAATACTGATATCCGGCCAAAACCTTGCCACCGGTCCGCCAACGCGCGGTAATCGGATATGAAAAATAGGCCCCGGCACTTGCGGACCAACTGTCCAGACGGTCCGTCGATTCGGCGATACTCAGTGTAACCGGCACACTCGATACGGCCGTACGTCCTCCGAACCCGACATAAGGATTCATAAACCAGGCTCCCTCGATTCCCAGGTTCACGCCTGCATTGAATTCGGCCACGACCCCCGAAACAGGGCGGTACCGCCCCATCACCACCTCCGTACTTACCTCCATACCGAAGAACGAAGGTCGGCAATAACGGTCGTAAAAAAAATCCTGCTCGAATTCCGTCAAGCCCTTGTCCTTGAAGATCAAATCGGCGAACAGATACCCCAAGAATGCCGATCCCCGCACCTACCAGCACGTCGCTGAGCCAATGCTTGTTGTTCAACATACGCGAAACACCCGTCACCGTAGCCATCGAATAACCGGCGATACTGTACCAGGGACTGCGGCCCCCGTACTCCTTATGAAGCATCGTAGCCGCCATAAAAGCCGTAGCCGTATGCCCCGACGGGAACGACTTGTTGTTCGATCCGTCGGGACGGGGCATACGGCAAGTATATTTCAGAGAATTGACCGCTCCGGCCATCAGAGCGACGGAAAAGGCATCCGACACCAGCATCCGGCCCCACGAACTGCGCCCCCGGACTCCTCCGATTTTCAGCCCCAGCATCAACGCTGCGGGAGCGTATTGCAGATAATCGTCGTAACGAAATCGGAAGGAGGGCACATAATCGTTTCTCAAATGACGAAATCCATGATCCCGCTCCTGCACGACGAGTCCCGCAACGACGAGAGGAACACCGATATAGGTTATCCGGTAGGCACGCGAAGAGGTTATCCGCTCCATATCCCGGATAAACGGGCTGCGGCGGAGGGGGGGGGTAATCGGACTCAATGTATCGACCTGGGCGAAAGCGCCGATCGACACCCCCAGCAGAAGGCACAGCAACAGCAATTTCTTCATTTACCAAATACAAGATTCCGACCGCATCGGAAAAACCTGTTCTCACCGCTTACCGACAGCCGGGACGGGGACGGATGCGGCGGCGGATACTCCGCACGACATCGCCCAGAATAGCGATCAGAGAGGTATAGCCGATCACTTCGAGCCATTGTACCCACGTGAGCGGCGTAGTACGGAACACCGGACCTCCGAATTCCACGATCAATACCTGTCCGACGGCGATCAACAGCAGCACCAAGAAGAACGTACGGCTTCCCCGCAGATCGTGCAGCACCGAATGGCACGCTTCGAAGCCTTTGGCGTTGAACATATTCCAGAACTGCAGAAAGACGAATACAGAGAAGAAAACGGTCAGTTGTTCGAGACTGAGCTCGCCGGTCGTAGCACGCCAGTAGAACAGCATACCGAGCAATACGCCGACGAAAATCGTTCCGCAGGTAAAGATCGTCCGGGCCATGGCCGGTGTGATGATAAACTCGTCTTTGGGACGCGGCGGTTCGTTCATCACCGCCGGATTGGGCGGCAGGGAAGCCATCGCCAGCGCAGCGAAAGTGTCCATGATGATATTGACCCACAGAATCTGCACTACCGTAAGCGGCATCTCGGTCCCGAAAATCGAACCTACGAAAACCACGATGATCGCCGCGAAATTGATCGTCAGTTGAAACAGTACGAAACGTTGGATATTGCGGTAGAGCGAACGCCCCCACATCACGGCCGATGCGATCGACGTAAACGAATCGTCGAGCAGCGTGATGTCGCTGGCATCCTTCGCCACCGACGTACCCGATCCCATCGAGAGTCCCACGTTAGCGAAATTCAGCGCCGGTGCATCGTTCGTACCGTCACCCGTTACAGCCACGATTTCGCCCTTGCGCTGCAAAAGACGCACGAGCCGCTGCTTGTCGAGCGGTCGCGCCCGGGACATAATCTTCAGAGCCTGCACCCGCTCGAGCAGCTCCTCGTCGCTCATCGCCGCGAACTCCACGCCCGTCATTTCGTTCCGTGAGGAGTCGGTTTCATCGTGCCATAAACCGATGCGGCGTGCGATCTCACGGGCCGTGGCCGGAGTATCGCCCGTGACGATCTTAATGTCGATTCCGGCCTTCATACAACGGGCTACGGCAGCCGGCACATCTTCCCGCACCGGATCGGCGATCGCCGCCACGGCCACGAACAGCATCTGCGGATCCCGCAGCGCGTCTTCGCATCGTTCGGCCGTCGTTTCGGCATACGCCACCGCCAGCGTACGCATCGCACGTCCCTGAAACAGCAGCAACTGTTCGTTCACCTGGGCGTCCTTGCCATCCGGCATACACATCGCCCGTACGATTTCGGGAGCACCCTTCACGCAAATCAAACGCTTTCCAGTGGTTTTGCTCTGTATAATCGTCGCCATATATTTGCGTTCGGTGGTGAACGTCATACGATCGACGATCGGAGCCTCCTCGCGCAAAGCCGCATAGTCGAATCCCTCTTCCCGCAAGCGGATCAACAGGGCTCCTTCGGTCGGATTGCCGATGACATTTGCGTCGGCATCGAGAAAAGCGGTCGAATTGACGGCGATGATCTCGGCCAGCAACCGTTCGTCGATGGACGCATAATGGATGATCTCCTCGACCCGCATCCGGTTCTGGGTAAGCGTACCGGTCTTATCGGTACAAATCACCGTAACGGCCCCCATCGTTTCGCAGGCGTGCATCTTGCGCACCAGGTTATTCGTCTTCAACATCCGACGCATCGACAACGCCAGCGAGAGCGTGATACTCATCGGCAGCCCCTCAGGAACAGCCATCACGATCAAAGCCACCGAAACCATAAAAATACGCAGCAGCTCCTTGGAAGTCTGGACCCAATCGCCCGTCGAAAGCTCGCCGCCCAGGTATGCCTTGGCGAGCATCGCTACGAAGATCGCAATCGACACTGCAATACCGATCTTACCGATCATCCTCGAAAGACGCGTCAGCTGCTTATACAACGGCGTAGGCTCTTCGCTGGCTATGGACGACTGCTCGGTTACCCGCCCCGCTTCGGTGCGGTCGCCCACAGCCTCGACGATCATCTCGCCGTAACCGTCCACGACGGTCGTACCGCGCAACAGCGCATCGGAAGGATAGGTCGCCTCGGCATCGAAAAAGCGTTCGTCGGTAGTCTTGTCCACCTCAGGCTCGCCCGTCAGCGTCGATTCATTGATCTTGAGCGATACGGCCTTCACCAGCTTACCGTCCGCCGGGACCGTTTCGCCATTCTCGACATACACCAGGTCGCCCACGACCACATCGCGTCGGGGCACCTCGGTCATCTCCCCGTCGCGGACGACCTTGACCGGAATGTCGTCATTCACCAGATTGAGCCGCTTGAACCGCCGCATGGCGTCCAATTCGAAGAAAAAGCCGACACAAGTGGCCAAAACGATGGCGCAGATAATTCCGATGGTTTCCAGGAACTCCCCATCGATAAAAGCCATCGCCAGCGACAGCAGCGCCGCTACCAGCAATACCTGAATAATCGGATCGCGGAACTTCTCGGCAAACAGTTTCCAGGCCGAATCCCCCTTGCGGGGCGTGATGAGATTATCCCCATGCAGACGGCGGCTCTCCTCCACCTGGGCGGAAGTCAAACCTCTGTGTTGATGTTCTTTCATAAAGTCAGTCGGATATATAAATAAGGTTGTGAATGTTATCGAAAAGAATATTGCCGGGTCGAGGCATCCAGCCGGACCGCAATGAACAACATGATGGTAAAAGCCATGAGCGACGAACCACCGTAGCTGACCAACGGCAGGGGAATTCCCATCACCGGCATCAGTCCGATGGTCATCCCCACATTAACGAGCAGATGAAAAAGCAGGAATGCCGCAACGCAGTAACAGTAGATCCGTCCGAAAGGCTCCTCCTGCCGTTCGCCCATACGCATCAACCGGAATATCAACAGGCAAAAGAGCGTCAGCAGAAGCATAGCGCCCAGAAATCCCCACTCCTCGCCGATGGTACAGAAAATGAAATCGGTATGTTTCTCCGGCACGAAACCGTATTTGATCTGGGTCCCTTGCAGGAACCCTTTGCCGATCCAGCCGCCCGAACCGATAGCGATCTTGGCCTGATTGACGTTATAATCCGTACCGAGGGGATCACTGACCAGCCCCAGGAAACTTAAAATACGGTTCTGCTGATGCTCTTTGAGGATGGAATTGAAAATATAATCGGTAGTCGGAACGAAAAGCATTGCCGTCAGAAACAGTCCGATCGTAATGAAAATATTGCGCAGATTGGCGCGGAAGGCATAAATCGCCACAAAGATGAGCGACAGCAGCGTCACCACGAGCAGGCAGCGGTAGAGATCCATCGCTCCGGGAGCCGCCAACAGCATCCCGAAATAGAGAAGCAGCGTGCCCAATGCCAGCGCAGCCAGATAAACCATGCGGGACCGCCACTGTCCGTTCATCATCGCCTCGGAAAGCGTACAGACCAGAATCAGCATCACCAACAGGGTCAGCGGCGTAAAGAGGAACGAAAAAATAAAGAGTACGGCGATCAGGATCACCGGAATACAGAGCCACTTGTTCAAACCTTCGCGGTACAACACGAACAGCAGCGATACGAGCACGATACCCGATCCTGTATCGTTCTGCATGACGATAATCAACAGCGGCAGACAGATCACCAATCCCACCTTGAAAAGATCCCCCGCCCGGTTGATCGAAAACGAGCTGGAGCTCATCACGCGGGCCAGCGCCAACGCCGTAGCGATTTTGGCGAACTCCACCGGCTGAATACGGACCGACCCGATCTCGAACCAGGCCTTCGCACCGTTCACTTCACGACCGAACAGCAGAGCGGCTACCAGGGTCAGCAATCCCAGGACATAGAACAGATAAGCCCACTTGTGATAGATGCTCGCATCGACCAGCAACACGACGACCGCTACGGCGAACGATATTCCCATCCAGACGAGCTGTTTCATATAGAAATGCGAGAAGGAAAAAATGCTCTCCGCCCCCTCTTCGTACGAAGCGGAGAGGATAGCCACGAAGCCGACCAGCACGATCAGCACATAGATCAGCACTGTCCAGCGATCGACGCCCTCGAACAATTTACCGATGCCGTTATTTTCCATAGGCCGGGTAATAAATCGTTTTCTGCTTGACCATCTCCACCAGCCAGGGCCGTGTGACGGTGTCGGTCAAATAGTACTCTTCGAGCAGACTGGCGATGGGCAAAGCGGCCGAAGCCCCGAACCCGCCGTTCTCGACATACACCGAAATAGCGATGCGGGGATTGTCCTTCGGAGCGAACGACAGGAAGGTCGAATGATCCTTGCCTCGAGGATTCTGCGCCGTACCCGTCTTGCCGCACACGTCCAGACCCGGCAGATAAGCCGTCCGGGAGGTTCCGCCCTCCTTGTGCACGCTCTGCCACATACCCTCCACGATTGGTTCGAAATATTTCGGATCGACTTTCGTATAATGTTTCTCGTAAAACCGCCGGTCCATCGAATCCCGCCCCTCTACCGAACGGACGATGTGCGGGATATAATAGTACCCGCGATTAGCGACGATAGCCGCCAGGTTAGCCATTTGCAGCGGCGTACACTCCAGCTCCCCCTGACCGATCGAGAGCGACAGCACCGTCAGCGCGTTCCACGATTTCCGATAACGCCTGTCGTAAAACTTCCGGTCGGGAACATAGCCGTTTCCCTCGCCCAGAAAATCCGAATCCAGCTTGCGGCCGAAGCCGAAACTCTCGACATACTCCCTCCATACGTCGAACCCCTCCTTGACGCTTCCGTACCGGGGATTTTCGAGAATATCGCGGAATACGTAACAGAAATAGGCGTTGCACGAAGTCGCTATGGCAAAACGCAGGTCCGCAGGCGACGTATGGGCGTGACACCTCATCTTGAGCCGTCCGACCTGATAACCCTCGTGACAGGGATAACGCATGGAAGGAGTCAGCACACCCTCCTGCATCCCGATCAGGCCCTGAACCAGTTTGAAGGTCGAACCGGGCGGATAACGGCCGCTTACGGCACGGTTGAACAGCGGCTGCCGTTTGTTATAGAGCAGCTCCATATAGTGATTGCCCCGCTGCCGTCCCACCAGTTCATCGGGATCGTACGTGGGCGAGGAAACCATCATCAGAATCTCGCCCGTCGAAGGTTCGATCGCCACGGCCGCCCCGACTTTGCCGGCCATCAGCTCCTCGGCGAAGAGCTGCAACCGCGCATCGATCGTACAGACGATCGACTTGCCGGGTACGGGCAGCGAATCGAAACGACCGTCCATATACGAACCCTTGATCGCTCCGTGCGTATCCACCTCGGAGATCTTCACCCCCTTCTTACCGCGCAGCTCCGGCTCGTAAGCCGACTCCACACCGCTGATTCCGACGTATTCGCCCGCCTGATACGAAGGATAACGCCGTAACATTTCGGAATTGACCTCCCCCACATATCCCAGCAGGTTTCCCCCTACTTTACGAGGGTATTGCCGGGCAGTCCGGTAAACGGTATAGAAGCCGGCGAAGTTACACTCGTCGAAACGAAGTTTGTCCTCCTTGGACATATAGTTCATCACCATACGGGGCGCACGCGGACGCACACGGGCATTGGCCAGTTCCCTCACAAGCCCTTCGTGCGAAAGACCCGTAACCTGACAGAAAAGCGTCGTATCGAACCCCTCCCGATCCATCTCGCGATAGATCACCATCAAGTCATAACACTCGCGACTCTGTACCAGATATTCGCCGTTGCGGTCGAACACCTCGCCACGGGACGGATACTGAACTTCGTAGCGCAACGCATTGCCCCGGGCCAGCTCCTCATATTTGCTGTCGATGAGCTGAATATAAGCAAGCCGCGCGGCGATTACGCCGAAAACGATCAGCACGACCACCTGCAGCACCCGCATCCGGGCAACCCCTTCCCCACCGTAACTCATAGCCGAACCGTCAGTTTAGTGGTGAACAGCCGCGCAAGCAGCCAGATGAAGCCCACCGTAACAGCACCGCTCACGACCAGTCGGACGAGCGTATGGAACAACTGCGCCCAAGACAGGGACTCCAACATGAAAAACAGGAAGTGGTGTACCACGACCATCGCTGCCAGGTAGCGCAGAAATCCGCCCTGCCCCAACCGGATCGAAGAAGGAATACCACCCTCCCGAATCCCCTCCTTACCGCAGACAGACTGCAGAAGCGGCCGGCGCAGCATAGCGACCGGAAGCGTAGCGATCGTATTGATCCCCGCTGCCCCCATCGCCCAATCCATCGCAACGGACATCGACAAAGCCAGAAAAAGCACTGCAACCGGCGGAGCGTCGATCGGCAGCAGGACAATGAAGCCGATATAGACCAAAGGGCAGAGGTAGATACTGATCGACAGGTTGTCGAACAGAAAAATCTGCAACAGGGCCAAAATAAGGAATAAGACGATATAGGGAACAGTCCGGTACATATTTATCTTCTGTTTTGCCGCTCGGCTTCGGCTTCGAGCTCCTGCACATCTTCGATATCCCGGTTGCGCACCAGGATAACATCCGTCAGTTGCGACACATCCACCGCCAGCCGGATCACCACGTCGTAAGCCATCTGGGTATCGGCCAGCGAAAAACTCTCCACATAGCCGATCAGCACGTCAGCCGGAAAATACTGCGAAAAACCGGAGGAAACCACCTCTTCCCCCTCCGTAACGCGGGCATATTTGGACAATTCCTTCATGCGGACGTGGTAGCGATCGTCACCCGCCCAGTAGATCGAGCCGAAATAGTCGTCGCCGGCGAGCTTGCCGCTGGCATTGAACGACGTATTGAGAATCGACACCGCCACCGCATGACGGTCGGAACTGGCGGCCACGTAGCCGACCATGGCCCCTTCCGGAGAGAGCACGCCCATCCCCTTCTCGACGCCGTCGCGTTCGCCCCGGTCCAGCACGATGAAGTTACGGTTCTTGTTGATCGAATTGGAAATCACCCGGGCGACGGTCAGCTCGTAGGGCTTCTCTCCCATATCGTGCAGCAGGTCCGTACGCACCGAATCGGCCGCCGACCTCCGGTAAAAAGCCAACTCCTCCTCGAGTACGGCGACACGCTCCAGCAGGCGTTCGTTTTCGCGCCCCAGGGTAAAATAGGAGCGAATGTCTGCGAAGATGCCGTTCACCCCGCCAACCACCTGGTTCGAGCGGGTGAGCAGCTTGGCCTGCGTATAATTCGAAGAGTGCGCATAATACCCGATGGCGATCGCTTCGAATACGACGAACAAGACCGCCACGTAGATTCTGCGCAGGAATTCGATCAGTTTATACACGGCTCACGGGAAAGCTTCCGCAGCTTCGTTATTTCATCAGGAACGAGAAACGGTTGATATTCTTCAGCGCGATACCCGTACCGCGCGCAATAGCACGCAAGGGATCCTCGGCCACGTGGAACGGAATACCCGTCTTGGCATTCAGACGCTTGTCCAGCCCCTTGATAAGCGCACCGCCGCCGGCCAGGTAGATGCCGTTCTTCACGATGTCGGCATACAGCTCCGGCGGCATGGTTTCGAGCACCTTCATCAGCGCCGCATCCAGCTTGACGAGCGACTTCTCCAGTGCATAGGCGATTTCACCGTAGCTGAGCGACACGGTCTGCGGCAGGGCGGTAAGCATATTAGGACCCGTTACCACGTAATCCTCGGGCTCTTCGTCCAGCTCGGTGAGCGCCGCACCGATCGAACACTTGATCGCCTCGGCCGTGCGTTCGCCGATACGGATGTTGTGCTGCTGGCGCACGTAACTCTGAATATCGTTGGTAAAGACATCGCCCGCGACATTGATCGACTCGGAGCAAACGATGCCGCCGAGCGAAATGCAGGCGATCTCGGTAGTACCGCCGCCTATGTCGATCACCATGTTGCCCTCCGGTGCTTCGACATCCAGACCGGCACCCAGCGCCGCAGCCATCGGTTCGTAAATCATATAGACCTCACGCCCCCCGGCATGTTCGGCGGAATCCCGCACGGCACGGATCTCGACATTGGTCGAGCCGGAAGGAATGCAGATCACCATGCGGATCGAGGGAGCGAAGAGATTGCCCGAAGTCTTGACTTTCTTGATCATGCCGCGCAGCATCAACTCCGTAGCGTTGAAATCGGCGATCACGCCGTCCTTCAGCGGACGGATCGTCTTGATGTTCGGATTGGTCTTCTCGTGCATCTGGCGGGCCTGCGTACCGATAGCCACCAGTTTACCGGTGTGTACGTCCAACGCCACGATGGAAGGCTCGTCCACCACGACCTTCCCGTTGTGAATAATCAAAGTATTGGCCGTACCCAAGTCGATAGCCAGCTCCTGTGTCAGTGAAAAAAGTCCCATAGTACTCTGCTTTCCTCTCTCTATATTATAATCTATTAATTTCTGATAATCAAAATATTGACTTTCTTTCCCAGAAGCCTTCGCCTGCCCGTGAAATCCGTGTCAATACATCAGGAACAAAGGTAATGAAAATGAAAGCAGAATAAAACAAATTCGTTTGTTTTTTCTGCCGAGTGCGTCTTACTTTCTACAAAGGTAGGGAAAAGAAGGATAATTATGTGTCCTTTCCCGTTTTTTATTTACTTTTGTAGAAAAGAAACTTTTATTCCGAAAACTTATGGACCACAAGATAGGCAGCGGCGCCAGATGCGCCATGATCGGATACGGAAGCTGGGCCACGGCGCTCGCCAAGGTATTGACCGAAAACGAACCCTCGATAGGTTGGTACGTCCGCAATCCGGAGGTGCTCGAAAGCCTGCGCAACAAGGGTCGCAATCCCCGCTATTTGAGCAACGTGCGGTTCGACCGCACGCGCATAAACCCCTCGGACGACCTCGACCGGGTGGTTTCCGAGGCCGACATCGTCATCCTGGCCAGTCCCTCGGCCTACCTGAAAAAGACGCTCGAAACGCTGACCGTTCCGCTCAAGGACAAATTCGTCATCTCGGCCATCAAAGGCATCGTCCCGGACGACTACACCACCGTCGTAGAGTATATACACGATCATTATGGCCTATCTTTCAAGCAACTGGGCATCATCACCGGCCCCTCCCATGCCGAAGAGGTTTCGCTCGAACGGCTCTCCTACCTTACGGTGGTTTGCACCGATCCGGAAAATTCGCATACGATCGGACACAAATTCGCCACCGAATATATCAAACTCTCCTATTCAACCGACCTGTACGGCATCGAATATGCTACCATCTTAAAAAACATCTACGCCGTAGCCGTCGGCATGGCTGTCGGATTGGGCTACGGGGACAATTTCCTCGCGGTACTGATCTCCAACAGTGCGATGGAAATGGCCCGGTTCCTGCGGGAAAGCTACCCCGACCAGCGCGAAACCCGCGCCTCGGCCTACCTGGGCGACCTGCTGGTGACCTGTTATTCGGTTTACAGCCGCAACCGCAAACTGGGCCTGCTGATCGGGCACGGCTGCACGGTTCGCGATGCCCTGGACGAGATGACCCAGGTTGCCGAAGGCTATTTCGCCGCCGACTGCATCCGTCACATCAACGCCCGCCACAAGGTGCAGATGCCCATTGCCGATATGGTCTATGAAGTCCTTTACAAAGGAGTTCCTGTTCGGGAAGCCATGCAGGAGCTTACGGCAAAACTGATTTAACACCAATACAGTCATGAAAACTCTGTCGTTCGATCCCATTCGCGCCGATGTCGCAATCACCGAGAAGGAAAAATCCGCAGCCCTGCACGCCAACGCGCTGCTGCACAACGGCCAAGGTGCCGGCAACGATTTCCTGGGCTGGGTGGGGCTTCCCTCCGCCCTCGGCGAAGAGGAGTTGCAGGCGATCGAAACCGAAGCCGCCCGTCTGCGCGACCTGGCGGAGGTGATCCTCTGCATCGGCATCGGCGGATCCTACCTGGGTGCACGCGCCGTCTATGAGGCGTTGAGCGACCCGTTCAACCTGCTGCACGAACATCCGGCGAAACCCATTCTGCTTTTCGCCGGACAGAACCTATCGGAAGACTATCTGGCCCGTCTGCTCGCAGCCGTCGAAAACCGGTCGATCGCGGCCATCGTGATCTCCAAGTCGGGCACCACGACCGAGCCGGCCATTGCCTTCCGGCTGATCCGCAGCGAAATCGAACGCCGCTACGGACGTAAGGAGGCGGCCCGGCGCATCGTCGCCGTCACGGACCGCAGCCGGGGGGCGTTGAAAACCCTCGCGGACCGCGAAGGCTACCGCACTTTCGTCATTCCGGACGATGTGGGCGGACGTTACTCGGTTCTGACCCCAGTGGGTCTGCTGCCGCTCGCGGCGGCGGGCATCGACATTCGTTCCCTACTGGCCGGTGCGTGCGAAATGGAACGGGCGACGGCCGACGGAGTCCCGTTCGACGAAAATCCCGCAGCCCGTTATGCCGCCGTACGGAATATCCTCTACCGGCAGGGATTCATGATCGAAATACTCGCCTCCTACGAACCGCAACTACAATATCTGGCCGAATGGTGGAAACAACTCTTCGGCGAGAGCGAAGGCAAGCAGGGAAGGGGAATCTTCCCGGCCAGCGTCACCTTCACGGCCGACTTGCACTCGATGGGGCAATACATTCAGGAGGGAGAGCGGACGCTGTTCGAAACGGTCGTCTCCGTCGCCGCCCCGGAGCACCGGGTGAAGATCGGCAGCGACCCGGACAACCTCGACGGACTCAACTTCCTGACAGGCAAGCGCCTTTCGGAAATCAACCATACGGCCGAACTGGGCGTGAGCCTGGCCCATGCAGACGGGGGCGTCCCCAACCTGCGGATCGAAATTCCCCGCATCGACGCCCGCAGCCTCGGCACCCTGATCTATTTCTTCGAAAAAGCATGCGGCATCAGCGGTTACCTGCTGGGAGTGAACCCCTTCGACCAACCGGGAGTCGAGGCTTATAAAAAGAATATGTTCGCCCTGCTGGGCAAGCCCGGCTACGAAGAGGAGGCCGAAAAACTACGCCGGAAACTGTAATCCCCTCGGCTGCTGCGACCGGCGAACACAAGAGGATCCGACATTCAGACCGAATAAAACAGGAGTAAAAATCTTTGTGATTTTTACTCCTGTTTTTTGTAAAACGACAACTATCCAATCAAAAGTCCATTGCCGGAAACCACCTCCTACTCAAGACATTTTTTTAGAATAATTCCAAATGCCGCAATCCAAAGACAAACACCGAAAAATATATACCAGTACGGATGCGGGGCACACAACTCTTGGGCCCAATCTCCCTGTTTTTTATAATATCCATATTGAGAATAGAACATCAAAAAAAACATGATTCCAAAAAGGTACAAGAAAAAATCATCGTGCTGATTTTCCGATTCAAATCGCTTGTTATAATAAAATAAAATAAAATAAGGACTGCATTGCACAGTCCTTATTTTGTCGAATATGAATCCCGTATGACTTACAGAATCCGTACGCCTTCGGCGCTGCGTACCATCACAGAGTTGATGACCTCATCCGGAATGATGCCGTAAACGAATGTCAGCTTGTAAGTGCTGTCGTCCGCAGCCGTCATTACCATCGTTTCGCCGACACCGCTCATCTCCCCGGTTTCTTGATTGAGCTGGCCGAAAAGCCAGTCCACACCGGATACGGTATAGTCGTATGCCCAATTCTCGCCGTCGGAATATTTACCGGTAAGTTTCTTGGAAGTTTCGTCGAAAGTATAGGTACCCGTCATCTTCACGAACCCGTTCGAGCTGACGTCCTGATACATTTCGAAATTCTTCTCCTCGTCGAAAACGATATAAACCTCCTTCGGGAAATTCGTATCGTCGCCGCCTACCTCCCATTTGGTCATATGCCAGCCGTAAACATCGACAGGCTTGGGATCAGGAGGGGTAGGAGGAGTAGTTTCCTCGTTGTCACTGCAACCGACCAGCGCCACTCCGAAAAGCGCCACTGCCAATAAACTAATCAATCTTTTCATATTTCAATTATCAGGTTATACCCGTCTGAAACCGGACAGAATCAATTTCACAACACGCAAATATAATCAATCGAACGCTATTTCCAAAATTTTCACGTCGGAAATCCGAAAAAAGCCGGAAAGGAGGCCCGTTTTCATCGAAATTATCGCAGCGCTCCGCCCGACATCGGACTTACAGCACATCCACCAGGCCGTGTCTGACGGCATAAACCACCAGGCTCGCCGTATTTTTACATCCGGTCTTCTCCAGAATATTGGCCCGGTGCTTGTCCACCGTGCGCTTCGAAATGAACAGTTCGTCGGCGATCTCCTGGTTCGACAGCCCGCGGCACACGCAGACCAGAATCTCGATCTCCCGGGTCGAAAGGCGCTCGTCGGATCCTTCGTACCCGGACACTGCGGTCTGCATCCGGCTGGCGAGCGACCGCAGCACCTCCTCGCAGAAATAGGTGCCTCCGGCCGCCACCGTTTCGATCGCCCGCAACACTTCGTCCATCGGGGAATCCTTCATCAGAAACCCCTTGGCCCCGGCCTGAACCATCCGCGAGTAGTAATTCTCATCCCCGAACATCGAAAGGGTAATGACCTTGAGTCCGGGCTCCAGAGCCAACGCTTTCTCCGTCGTTTCCGCCCCGTTCATACCGGGCATGGCGAAGTCCATGAAGACCACGTCGGCCTCCGTCGCGGGCAGCATCGCCAGAAATTCCTCTCCGGTCGAAGCCTCCCCCACGACCCGAATTCCGTCGTACCGGTCGAGCAGTCCCCGCATACCGCTGCGGAACAGCGAGTGATCGTCCACCAATATAATTCTGCAAAGTTCCATCGTTACAGTTTTTCCGCCGACTCAGCCTGGGTACTGACCCGGATTTTCGCCTGCATACCGACGCCTTTGGCACTCGTGATGTCGAACCGCCCGTTCAGGGAGTTGATACGCGAAGCGATGTTCGACAACCCCATGCCGCAATCGGTCACGGCGGCAGGGTTGAACCCGCGTCCGTTGTCCGTATAGTCGAGCGCGAGCGTATCGCCGCTCTTGGAGAGCGAAAGGTTGATCTCCGTACACCCCGAATGTTTGAGCGAATTATTCACCAATTCGCAAACGACACGATAGAGAATCACCTCGACGTCGGTATCATAGCGCTCCGAGCGAAGGTTGGTCGTGAAACGGATCTTCACGTCGTGCATCGCCGAACTCTTTCCCACGAAGTTCTGGATGCCCCGCGCCAGGCCGAAATCGTTGAGCACATGCGGCGAAAGGTTGTTCGAAATCTCCCGCAGCGAGCGGATCGCCTCGTCGATCACATAGGTCGTATTACCGATGATCTCCTGCTGATCGGCCGGCAGCGACTCCCGTTGCAGGGCCGACAGCGACATACGGGCCGACGAGAGCAACGGCCCCAGCCCGTCGTGCAAATCCTTCGCGAAACGCGATCGCGATTTCTCCTCGGTGCGCAGCACGGCCGTCAGGATGCGCTTGTTGAGCAACTGCCGCTGGCGATTGAGCCGGGCGATGTACTTGAAAAGCTTGTGGGCATACATCACGCCGATCGACATACTGATCGAAATGACCAGTCCCAACCAGACGAACACCTCATAAGGCAACGTCTGACCGTTGGCACGCAGGAACTGTACGACCCGTTCGACGGAAAGGAGCGTGAATCCGATGGTGAACAGGATCCAGATCGAATTGTACTTGGTCGTACGGATCAAACGGATGGCGAACAGAGTCGCGATCGTCTGGATGACGATGGCCACGATGAGTAAAATTTTAATCAGCATATTGAGTATTCCGCTAAAATTCGAATTCTTCCGCTCCGACGCACCGGCCCGAACCGCTTCCCGTCTTCACGAATACAAATATAGGAAAAGACGGGAGTAATTGAAAATTTATTTTCGGACAGCCGGTTCAAACACCCTCTATTCACCTCGAAACGAACGAAAATCGCCTCGGCACATCCCTGCGGTTCCGGCATATTCCGACTTCGGACCGAAATCCGGAATTACGCCCCGGGCAGCTTCCGTCGCAAAACAGGATCGCCCAATCTCCGGCACCTGCCTCCGGTCCGATAAATCCTATCCGAATATCCGCTCCAGCGGAGCCATCTGCGCATAGTCGGTCATATCCGTCTGCACGGGAACCACCGAAACATAGCCGTTCGCCAATGCCCACTCGTCCGTATCGGTCGATTCGGGTTCGCTATTGACGAACGCACCCGTCAGCCAGAAATACTCCCGGCCCCGAGGATCGTGGCGACGGAAAAACTCCTCGCGCCAATACCCTTTGTTCTGGCGGCACACCCGAATACCCTTCACCGCTTCGGGCCGTCCCTTGGGTATATTGACATTCAGACAGAACGGCGTGGGGGGATTGGCCTCGACCACCGCACGCACGATGCGCTCGCTGTAAATCTTCGCGGCTTCGAAATCCGCCTCCAGGCTGTGATCGTCCAGCGAAAGCCCGATGGCAGGACAACCGTAGAAACTGCTCTCGATCGCACCGCCCATCGTACCCGAATAGAGGATATTGGCCGCCGAATTCGAGCCGTGATTGATCCCCGAAAGCGCCAGATCGACCTTGCGGCCCTTGAGGAAGTAGTCGAAAGCGATCTTCACGCAATCGACCGGGGTTCCCGAAAAAGCATAAACCTCCACGCCGTCGCCCTTCGACACTTCGCGCAGGAAAAGCGGATTGTTGATCGTTATTGCCTGACTCATACCGCTCTGCGACGTTTCGGGCGCTATGGCGACCACCCGGCCGAACTTGCGTGCGACCTCGAGGAGCGCCTGAATACCTCTTGAATTGTAACCGTCGTCGTTGGTGACGAATACCAACTTCTCTTTCATCATATTTTTCTCCGATTTTAGTGACAAATATACGAAAAGGCGGGCGACATTCGTCGAACTCGTTCGAAAAGAATGTCCGAACCGCCTCCCATATTTCATACAACATACATACTTCCTTCCCTGCACCCGGGAAATTCCCCGCACGCCGATCCCGTCGGAAAATTCCATTGTAAACAAAAAGGATCGGGACGGGGAGTTGCAGACTAACCGCAAACCATGTGCCTCAAAGTTCGAGAGCCATCCATACGCACCGCCCGTCGAAGCAATCCGCACCTCCCGACACGATTCAAGATGAAACCCGTTCACCTCCCACACCCGCCGCAGCCGGCATCGCCGCACAATCGGTCCGGCTGCGGAGTCATCTATTTTTTAGACAGCCGATTGCCCGTTTGGGAAAAAGTTTCTATATTTGCGGACCGTATCAACCTCTTATATTGGGTGCGAAGCCACGACCGGGAACATCAATCCGTTGATTTTCGGAGGATTGCAGAGTAAGATCCCTGCATGGTAGGCAAACACAGCGATAATGTTGAACGCAGAAATCATCAAAAAAATTGTTGCAACAATGAACAAGGATGCAGTAATCCGGCTCGTCAACGAGCAGATGTGGACCAAGACGGATGTTCCGTCGTTCCAGGCCGGTGATACGATCACCGTTACGTACAAGATCGTCGAGGGTAACAAGGAGCGCCTGCAGAGCTTCCGCGGCGTAGTTATCCAGATCAAGGGTACGGGCAAGACCAAGATGTTCACGATCCGCAAGATCTCCAACGGCATCGGCGTCGAGCGTATCTTCCCCCTCTATTCGCCCCACATCGAGAGCATCGAGGTAAACAAGCAGGGCGTGGTTCGTCGCGCACGCATCTACTACCTGCGCAACCTGACGGGTAAGAAAGCCCGTATCAAGGAGAAGAGAGCCGCTTCTACGAAGTAGATCCTTCCGCCTGCAAGAAAAAAGCCTCCGTTCGAACGGAGGCTTTTTTCTTTAACACGAATCTTCACAACGCCGATACCCGCACCAGCTAAAAAAACGCTATTCCGGCCGGGCAAACATCTCGTCCGTCACCGGGTAGTCGATTTCGAAACCCCGGATAATAACTTTTCCCAACTTCCGACAGACAAGACAAAGATCGAGTTGCGGCCCGCCTTCCCGCGACCGACCGAAGAGCCACATATCCCTGCCAATACCCGGCCGTCGGCCGTCCGCACTACGGACGATCCCGAAACGCTCCGGACAAATTTGTCCACCCCGAAAATAAAAAAGGTTGCAAACATTCGTTTGCAACCCAACCGACCTTCCGGTCATTTGCGGAGAGGGAGGGATTCGAACCCCCGGAGCCTCGCAGCTCAACGGTTTTCAAGACCGCCGCAATCGACCACTCTGCCATCTCTCCGAGTGCAAAAGTATAACGGATTTTCGATTCTGCCAAATCTTTCCTCCGGGTAATTCCAAGTCGCCCGGTCAAAAAAACTCTCCTGAAAAACAGGATCCGATCCCGAAGCATGATATTTCGCCTCTCCTTCAAATCCTGAATCGAATCCAATTCTGACCAATTATATCCATTTTAGTCCACTTTTTAAGAAATTACGAACAAAATATTTTCCTACTCGACTTTGTTTTCGTACTTTTGCTCCGTTTTAAGACAAGCATTTTTGAAAGCATGGATGAGAATCGCTCCGAAACTCGTCCGAGCGCATAAACTTACCACAGAAATCAATATATTTTTCAAATTATCAACTAAAACTTTGATTATGAAGCAACTGCTACTAACGATCTCGGCCCTGCTGTTCGCAACGGCGGTCTGCGCCGAAGGCTACCAGGTGAATACCTTGAGTGCAAAACAGTTGGGAATGGGACACGTGGGAACAGGTATGAAACTCAATTCCGAGTCGATCTACTTCAACCCGGCGGGAACCGCCTTCCAAACCTCCCGATTCTCCTTCTCGGTCGGCATCACGGGTATCAAATCCAATGCAACGTACCTGTCGAACAACGACTACCGGGGCAATCCGCAGATCCAAGCCCACTCGGACAACAAGATTTCGACGCCGCTCTACGCCTATTTCAACTACAAAGCCACCAAAAATCTGGCCGTCGGCCTGGGATTTTATACCCCTTACGGCTCGTCTATGAACTGGGGCGACAACTGGGTCGGAGCACATCTGATCCAAAGCATCGACCTGCAAGCCTATACGTTGCAGCCGACAATCTCCTACAAATTCTGGAATAAACTCTCGGTAGGTGTCGGCATGACGATCACCTGGGGTACGTTCGACCTGTCGCGCTCCATGTTCCCCGTCGGCGAAGCGACGAACAATACGATCGCCGGATTGCTGACCGCCGCAGGGCAGGGACAATACGCCGAACTGTTCACCCAGGCCGGAGATCGCTCCCTGGTATCCGCCCGGCTCAAAGGCGACGCCAAAACTGCGATCGGCGTAAACGTAGGTATCCTGTGGGACATCACCCCGGAATGGACCCTCGGTTTCTCCTATCGTTCGAAAGTGAAGATGAAAGTCGCAAGCGGCACGGCTAACCTCCTGTATGCCTCTCCCGAAATCGGGCAGGTCCTCCAGGCAACGGGAATGATTCCCGACTTGAGCAGCGCTTGCGTCGAAACGGAACTCCCGCTGCCGGCCAACCTCGCTTGGGGCGTGGGCTTCCGACCGACCCCGAAGTGGGAAATGGCTTTCGACATCCAATACGTCCTGTGGAGCGCCTATAAATCGCTCCACGTAGATATTACCGACCCGACGACCGGGGCATCGGTTTACGATCTGCCGACGAGCATCAAGAACTATAAGAACACGGTGGCCACCCGTATCGGCGTCCAATACCACGCCTGCAAATTCGTCACGGCACGCCTGGGTATGTACGTAGATGAAAGCCCCGTACGGAGCGATTTCCTCAACCCCGAAACCCCTTCGATGACCAAAGTATCCTACACGGCCGGCGTGACGATCAACCCCTGCAAAAACGTATCGATCGATCTGGCATACGGATATATCACCTCGGCAGACCCGGAGCGGACGGGATCGTGCGACTACTACAATTCACTCACTTACAAAGCGGTCTATGCACAGACATACGGGCAGCTCATCGCAGGCGGAATGGCCCCGGAGCAAGCGAAAATCCAGGCTCATACCACGGCAAACGACAAGGCGATCCAGCCTTTTTCGGGCAACTATTCCCTGTCGGCGCACACTTTCGCTATCGGAGTGAACCTGAAATTCTAAAACCGCCCCGATTTCCCGTAAAAATCACTATATTTGCAGTGCGTACTTTCCCGGTACGCACTGTTTCTGTTTATCGGGATCTCCGGCACGACACACGCTTCCCGATCGAAAGCCAACGATTCCTCCCGGCCGAAACGACTTCGGGAAGAAGCCGGACAGCTTTACAAGGCTCCATAGTTCAAGGGATAGAACGGAAGTTTCCTAAACTTCAAATTCGCGTTCGAGTCGCGGTGGAGCTACTATCTTCTCTTCAGGACGACCTACCCGGTCGTCCTGTTTGCATATTGCTCCCCATATAATCCGATCGAAAGCCAGCTTTCAACGGCATACCACCGATCATATCGACATCCGAAATAGTTTCGTTCGATCCGGTTTCTTCCATTGCAGCCACAAAAACGAGCCAGAACAATTCGGTGTCCCGGTTATTCGCCCGACATGGCTTGAACTGCGAAGCGACCAAAAAACTCCGCAACGAAGTCCGCCATCTTCCGGAAGCAGGTGACAAAACCCCATAAAAAACGGGAGCAGACTTTCCGTCCGCTCCCGTTCGATTATGATAAAAATTGTCTATTACTTGGCAGCCTGAATCGCCTCCAGATCCTCCTTCAATCCTACGACCAGATTGTCGTACTCCCGCATACCGGTACCGCCGGGAATCAGGTGGCCGCAAATCACGTTCTCCTTCAGGTTCTCCAACGGATCGACCTTGCCCTGGATCGCAGCTTCGTTCAGCACTTTGGTCGTCTCCTGGAAGGAAGCGGCCGAAATGAAGCTCGAAGTCTGCAATGCGGCACGGGTGATACCCTGCAGAATCTGCGTGGAAGTCGCAGGAACGATATCACGCTCCTTGACGAGATTCAGGTCACGACGCTTGAGGCTCGAATTCTCGTCACGCAACTTGCGCATCGAGATAATCTGCCCCGGCTGTACGGCCGTAGAGTCGCCGGCATCCGTTACGACCACCTTGTCATAAAGCTCGTCGTTCACGTCCATAAACTCCCATTTATCGACGATCTGATCCTCGAAGAAGCGGGTATCACCCGGATCTTCGATCTTGACTTTCGACATCATCTGGCGTACGATCACCTCGAAATGCTTGTCGTTGATCTTCACGCCCTGCATACGGTACACCTCCTGCACCTCATTGACGATGTACTCCTGCACCTTCGTCAGACCCAGGATATTGAGAATATCGCTCGGGGTGATGGCACCGTCCGAAAGCGCACCGCCGGCCTTCACGTAGTCGTTCTCCTGAACGATGATCTGACGCGACAGCGGCACCAGGTAACGGCGTACGTCACCTTCTTTTGACGTGATGATGATCTCACGGTTACCGCGCTTGATCTTGCCGAAGGTCACCTCGCCGTCGATCTCCGAAACGATGGCCGGATTGGACGGGTTGCGGGCCTCGAACAGCTCCGTAACACGCGGCAGACCACCGGTGATATCGCCGCCCGACTTGCCGACGGCACGCGGGATCTTGATCAGGATATCGCCGGCCTTGATCTTCGCATTGTCCTTGACAACCACGTGGGCCGACACCGGCAAGTTGTAGGATTTAACCTCTTCGCCCTCCTTGTTGATCACCTTGATCACGGGGTTCTTGGTCTTGTCCTTGGATTCGATGATTACCTTCTCGGAAAGACCGGTCTGCTCGTCGCGCTCGTCACGGTAAGTAACACCCTCGATAACACTGTCATAAACAGCTTTACCCTCATGCTCGGAGATGATTACCGCGTTGTACGGATCCCACTCGCAGATCATGTCGCCCTTCTTGACCTCGGCGCCATCGCTCATATAGAGCATCGAGCCGTAAGGCAGGTTGTGCGTATAAAGCACGATTTCGGTCTTGGGATCCACGATGCGGAACTCCGACTGACGCGAAATGACGATGTCCACGGCTTCGCCCTGCGGGTTCTTGCCCTTCACGGTGCGAAGCTCGTCGATCTCCAGACGACCTTCGTATTTCGAAACCACATTGGTCTCGACAGCCGTACCGGCCGCCACACCGCCGACGTGGAACGTACGGAGGGTCAGCTGCGTACCCGGCTCACCGATGGACTGTGCCGCGATGACGCCGACCACTTCGCCGCGCTGTACCATGCGGGCCGTAGCCAGGTTGCGTCCGTAGCACTTCGCACAAACGCCGCGACGCGATTCGCAGGTAAGCACCGAACGGATTTCGACGGACTCCAGCGGCGACTTCTCGATGGCCTCGGCAATCGACTCCGTGATCTCCTCACCGGCCTTGCAGAGCACCTCGCCCGTGAGCGGATGAATCACATCGTTCAGAGCCGTGCGGCCCAGGATGCGATCGTAGAGCGTCTGCACCACGTCGTCGTTGCGCTTGATGGCCGTAGCCGTCAAACCGCGCAGCGTACCGCAATCCTCCTCGTTGATGATCACATCCTGCGCAACGTCCACCAGACGGCGCGTCAGGTAACCGGCATCGGCTGTTTTCAACGCCGTATCGGCCAAACCCTTACGGGCACCGTGCGTAGAGATGAAGTATTCGAGCACCGAAAGACCCTCCTTGAAGTTCGAGAGAATCGGGTTTTCGATGACCTGCTGACCGCCCTCGACACCTGACTTCTGCGGCTTGGCCATCAGACCGCGCATACCCGAAAGCTGACGGATCTGCTCCTTCGAACCACGGGCTCCGGAGTCCAGCATCATATAGACCGGGTTGAAACCGTCGTCATCCTTGATCAGGGTGTCGATCACCGTCTTGGTGAGTTTCGTATTGATATTGGTCCAGATGTCGATGATCTGGTTGTAGCGTTCGTTGTTGGTGATAAGACCCATGTTATAGGATTCGATCACCTCGTCGGCACGCTCGTATCCCTCCTGGACCAATTTCTCCTTCTCCTCGGGAATGATAACGGCATCGAGGTTGAACGACAGACCGCCCTGGAAGGCCATCTGGTACCCCATCGCCTTGATATCGTCGAGGAATGCAGCCACCTTGTCGGCACCCGCCTTCTTCATCACCACGGCGATAATGTCGCGCAGCGAACGCTTAGTAAGCACCTCATTGATATAACCGACCTCTTCGGGCACCACCTGGTTGAACAGGATGCGGCCGATAGTCGTTTCCTTCAGTACCCGCACCTTGTTGCCGTTCTCGTCCACGTCGCTGACCATACATTTCACCTGCGCATGCAGATCGGCCCGCTTCTCGTTGTAAGCGATGATCGCCTCCTCGGGACCATAGAAAGTAAGGCCTTCGCCTTTGACGCCCTTGCGGGGCTTGGTGATATAGTACAGACCGAGAACCATGTCCTGCGAAGGCACGGTGATAGGAGCGCCGTTCGCGGGGTTCAGGACGTTGTGCGAACCGAGCATGAGCAGCTGGGCCTCCAGAATGGCGGCATTGCCCAGCGGCAGATGCACGGCCATCTGGTCACCGTCGAAGTCGGCGTTGAACGCCGTACAAGCCAACGGGTGCAACTGCATGGCCTTGCCCTCGATCAGTTTGGGCTGGAAGGCCTGGATACCCAGACGGTGCAGCGTCGGGGCACGGTTCATCA